>Ga0224510_10000140_pt1 | contig 61934 bp, 83 predicted proteins | sample SF_May12_sed_USG_FD_170161 | JGI IMG/M metagenome (GOLD analysis project Ga0224510, IMG submission 170161) | Sediment microbial communities from San Francisco Bay, California, United States - SF_May12_sed_USGS_4_1 | ecosystem: Environmental > Aquatic > Marine > Sediment | place: USA: California... | reverse complement strand
CGGGTGGGGGGAAAACCGGGGGGAGGTTGTTCGGCTACGGGTTGGCAAATGGGCCGGTCATGGTCGGCTGGGCAGCAAAGGGGCAGTAAACTTTCGGCCGGTCAGCAAATGGGGGAGCAAATATCCGGGGGGGTAGCAAAGGGGCAGCTAAGGATCCGGGCCGTCACGGAGGGCTGGAAAACGGGCCAAAAGGGCCGAAACCCTGGGGGAAGGTTAGGGGGAACGTCTGGCTAACGTCCGGCTCATGTTCGGCCAACATTTCGAAGGATCCAGCAAACGGGGCATTGAATTTCCGGCCGGTCAGCGAAGGGGCGGGTAAGGATCCGGGGGCTGGCAAACGGTCCGGCACATTATTGCGCCGGTGGTAAACGGGGGCGCTAATCTTCCGGGGGGCCGCAAAGGGGCGGGTAAGGATCCGGGGGCGTCACGGAGGGCTGAAAACTGCCGAAAATGCCCAAAAACAGGGCCGGTCTTGGGGGTAAATGGTCCGGCACATTATTGCGCCTGGCGCAAAGGGCGGCGCGAATCTTCCGGGGGGCCGCTAAGGAGGCAGCAAATAGTCGGGCCGCTGGAAACGGGGCGGCTAAGCAACCTGGCCGTCGTCGAGATCGGTCTTAATTGGCTGGTTCTTGCGGATGGCTTCAGCGAGCTGGTCGAAGCCGTCTTTGTCGGTGCCGACGAGCCACATGGGGACGGGCCCCCAGCGGCGCTCGTATTCCGCGATCAGTTTTTCCCGTCGGGTCAGTTCGTCCATCGGGGTCCTTTCGGGCGGGGCTGGCGATAAACATCTTGTAGCCGCCGGGGCTGGTGTAAAACCGCACGTCCCGGCTGGCAAGCCAGCGCATGAGCCTCCACGCCAAAGCGGACCGGCGCTGGTCCTCGGGGCTGGGTGCCGGGGGGGCAGCCCGCGGGGGCGTTGTGTCCGGGCGGGGGCGCGATCGTCGGGGCATGGGGGGTGGGCATCGGATCCTCCTGCGGGCGTTACCCGCCGAGAGCCTCGAGGGTCTCCCTGATTTTGGCGGTCATCCGGGGCATAAACCGGGCTGCGAATCGGCCCCACATCGGGTTCGGGTTCGCCAACATGGCATAAATGTTGGCGAAGATTTCGGTACCCTGGTTGGTCGTCCCGCTCCGCCCCCGGTAATACTCGGGCTTATGGCCGTAGCCGATCGCGTTCTTCGTCGCGGCGCCCAGGGTGTCCATTATCGTCACGCCCGCCATCGAGGCCCGGGCCGAGGCGAAATGCCGAAATAGGCCCTCGGTCAGCACGCCGTCCCGGTAGGCCGCCAGCACCTCGAGGTGCGCGCGTCGCCAGCTGTCCTTGGTGACCAGGGTCCGCATCGCCGGGGTGACGCTCTCGTCCATGAAGCGCTCCCACTCGCTCCAAGTCAAGCCCTCGGCCTCCACGATGTCCCGGATCCGGCGCATCGCGGCGGCATCGCCTTCCCGGTTCGCCACCTTGGTGACTTCATCGACCCAGCCTTGTGCCTTCCGGGTGGTGGCGTCCCGGGCCGCCACGGCTTCCGGGAACCGGCCCTTGCCGTTCTGCAGGGCCCGGATGCCGTCGTCCCGCCAGATCGCCTTCCACTCGTCGGTGGAGGTAATGAACCGCGTGTAGCCCTTGGCCTGCTTGCCCAGCATGGCGTCGACGTGGTGCCCGTATTCATGGCGCCAGACGGCCTGGCCGTCGCGGGAAGTCGTTTGATATTTGGCCTGCATCATGATTTCCCGGCTGCCCATCCGGTAGTACGACACTTGGCGTTTGGCGGCCTCTTCGGCCGTGGGGCCCCGGCTGATCCGCAACCCGGGGAGATGCTGGATGGCGCGGTGCGTCAGGGGGTCGCTGTCCTGGAAGGCGACGTCGTGCCACTCCCGCCCGATGGTCTTGGCGGTCCAGGGCTTTGTCGTGGGCCTGGGGGGTGGCGCGGGCTCCGGCGGGGGCGTGGGCTTCGGCAGCACCGGCTTCGGTTGGATCGGCGCCGTCGGAGGCTTCACGGTCGTGACGTTCCGGGGGTTCAGGATCGTGTAGAAGTCGGGCTTACCGACCCCGCGCTTAATCCGGACGGCATCGTACCCGCGGCTCTGCAGAAAGGCCGAGGCGTCCTGCAGCTCATCGACGGTGGCGCCCATCTTCTGTAACGCCTGAAAGAAGCGCGTGGGGGTCGTGACGCTGCCGGGGAGTTCGAAGACTTTTTTGACGTTGACCCGGGTCGTCAGGACAGCGCCCTTCCCGGTCAGTGATACGCCGCGGGCGCCGGTGATCAGCGGATCCTGGGAGGTCGTCAAGTACACGCCCCGGCCGTACACACTGCCGTTCCCCACGATGAACCCGCCTTGTTCGATGCTCGCGGCCGCGTCCGGGCTGGTGTGGTGGTACAGGTTGTCCGGCAGGGCGGTGCCTTGGCTCCAACGGTCCGCCTGGTCGACCGTCATGCTGGGCTGCCAGGCGCTCGCGGCCGGGGGGACTTTGGCGATGTGTTCGCGCAGCTCCTGGATCGTCAGGGGCCGTCCCTTTTGGTCGATCAGCTGCCGGAGCGAGAGCTTGTTGTCCTTCCACAGCTGCCATTTCTGTTGCCCCAGGATGGCCTTCTGGAACGTATCGTCTTTGCCCTTGAGCCATTGCTCGTAGTTCAGGTCGGCCGCGACCTGGCCGTCCATCGAGGCCTGCGTGCCCTTGGGCAGCTTGTCCACTTCGGCCTGGACCTTCTTGCCGAGATCCTTGTTTTTGGCGAGTTCCTGGTAGCTGTAGGTGATGGGGATCAGGTTCGTCCGGCAGTTGTAATGCCACGGGGGCGGGCCGGGAAAGTCGATCGGCGTCCCTTCCATCGGGCGGCCGTCGAGGAACCAGGCCATCCCGCTCCGGGCTTGGCACAGGGGCGTCGTGCGGGCGTCCAGGGTGGCGAGGGCCTGGTAGCCCTTGATGACGTCCGCATTGGCCCGGAGGGTGTCGAGCCGGGCCGCTTGGCTCACGGACTGCACGCTGGTGCGGATCAGGGATTCGGCGTTGTGGCGGGCGGCCGCCATGATGCCGTTCTGGTAGTTGAATTCCTTGGTGCCGATGATCCGGCCGGTCAGTTGCTGGAGCGTTTCGCCGCGGTACATGCCCTCCCGGATTTCCGTGCTGAACTTCTGATAGAGCCCACCGGCCTGGCGGCTCCACCATTCCCGGGCGGGCGCGCCTTGGATCAGGCTATCGTCCGTCAGGGCCCGGAGCGTTTCTTTGGGCAGCCCGACGTTCAACAACGCCACCCGGGCGGCGGCGTTCACGGTCTCGAGGGTGCCGTCCGCCACGGTCTCGGCCAGTTGCACGAGGCTCCGGCGGCTGTCGGTACGGATGTCCCGGTAGGCGCTCTGGATGTTAGCCCGGACGGACTTCTGCAGGGCCGCGAGGCGTCGGCGCCGATAGAGCGTGGCGGTGGGGTCCAGCCGGGCCATCTCGGCTTCGATCTTCGTCTCGAGCCCGCGGAGCAGCTCGAGGGTTTGGGTCTGCAGGCTGCCCTCGAAGCGGGAAATGTTGACCGCGTGGAACGTGAAACGGTCCGCTAACAGGTCAGCAAATTTGTGAGCCATGCGGGTCCTCTCGGTGGGGGGACACCCGCGGGGGTGTCCCCGGGCACGTCACTTCTTTTTCTTGGCGGGCGCGGCTTTGCCTTTCGCCGGTTTCTTCGTTGCCATGGTGCGTCACCTCCCTTCGGGTTGGCCGTTACGGGTGGAGGGAGGCGGGGCCTCCCAATACTGCGGGTGTGGGCTCATCCGGGGGTGCTGATGCTCCTGCACGAGAGCGGCCCGCTTGGCCTCGCCGAGCGCGGGGGCGCGCCACCATAACGGGAGCCACAGCAGGCGCCGGGCGCCGCACACGGCGCACCAGACGCGGATCACCGTAAAGCCCAGCAGCCAGGCGAAAGCGTCGGGGATCAGGTAGCGGTAGACGAGCCAGCTGTAGTCGCGGTCGATCGTCACCTTAGGGCACAACACCAGGCGGAGGCGTGCGAGGATCGGGTCCGGGGGCCGTGCCATCAGGCCTCCTCGTCGTTGCCGGGCGATGCGTTGCCCGGGGGTTCGTTCCCGGCGCCGGGCTGCCCGAAGCCGCCCCCGAAGGGGCCGCCCAGCGGGATGGTGGCGGGTTCTTCCTCGTCGATTAGCTCTTGCTCGTCTTCGAACGTCACGCCGGGCCGGGTCAGCTCGCCGCGCTGCATGTTCCAATACAGGGTTTCGTGGCTGATGGCGCCGCCCTGCCAGGCCTTCATGAGTTCGCCGAGTTCGACCGGGTCCATCCGGACGTCGTAGAAATCCTTGTTAAAGTCGGCCGTGATGCTGGTGCCGTCGAGGGTGTTCCATTGCGCGTGCCACTGCAGGCACATCCGCACGGCGGCTTCGGTGGTCCCGGCCAGGCTCGCCAGCACGCTGTGCTCCCCGGCGCCGCGGATCCTCAGGGTTTCGGCCGCTTCGACGGCCTTCTTGTGTTCCTCGAGCATCCGGGCCCCCAGGATCGCCATGTGCCGCTCTTTCCGGTCGAGGGCGCGCTCAATGGTCCCGAGGCCGTCGCCGGTGAATTCCAGCATGCCCGCTTTGGCGTTCGGGTCGCTCGCCACCCACGCGATCGACGGGCCGATCTTCAGGACTGTGTCGGTCGGGAAGCCCGCGACCCAGGGGGTGGGGAGCGCGGTGTGGTGGATGCCGTGTTCGTGGTCCGCGGCGTTGCGGTAGTGGCTCAGGTTCACCACCACCAGGTCGAGCAAGGGGGGCTTTTCCACGCAGGTCGTCAGCTGCGTCGGGTTCACGAAAACAAACGGGATGAATGGCAGCGGCTTGTTGCGGATCGTCGGGACGATCGTCTCGGCCAGGACCCATTCCTCGCCTTCGACGGGTTGCGGGGCTTTGCGGTAGATCTCCACTTCGTACTGGCCGCCGCGCAGCCACAGCACGCGGTACTGCAGCTCGGTCTTCTGTTGGAAGGCGTCGCGCGGGTCGTCTTCCCGGTGTTCCTCTTCCAGCACCACCATCGTCAGGATGGTGTCGCCCTGGAGCTGTCGGGTGGCCCAGTTGATGATCTGTTCGGCGCGGTAGCCGACCCAGTAGGGGCGCTGCAGCTCTTGCTGATCCTTCCCCATGTCCACCAGGATCCCGTAGCGGCCGACCTTCAGCACTTCGGTGATGGCGGTTTTGGCGAAGCCGTCGAGATCGACGCCGTTCATCGTGATGTCTTTGAGGTGGGGCTCGAGCGCGGGCGGGACCGTCACGACCGGCGGTTTACGGAACACCGCGCCCGCCAGGCCCTGGACGGTGCGGCCGGTGGCGCCATACCACGAGGCACGCTTCCGGTAGGCGTTGTACTCGTCGTCGGTCTGTTCGGTCAGCCGGGGCAGGTACTGTTCGGCGCGCGCCTTCACGGCGTCTTCGCCGTCGGCGGCATCGCGGCACTGCTGCCAGTGGGCTTGGTGTTGCTGGTACTCGGGGTGTTGCGACGTTACCGGCATGGGGCCTCCTGTGGGGGTTCGGATGGATCGCCCGCGTCAGGCTGGCACGCGGGACAGCGCTCGCGGGTCACCCGGGTTGTCTTGGCGCCGGGGCAGCGGCATTGGGCCTGGATCGCGCCGCAGCGACAAATCGACCGGAAATGATCGCCACGGTGGTCAAGCATGGGGGAGTTTGGACTCGGTGGCGCCCTGATAGCCGAACAACCGGACCACGTCGCGCCAGTCCTTGAGGTGTTGGACTTCCTCGCGGAGCGCCTGGATCTCCTCCCGCAGGCTGGCGAGTTCGGTTGAGGCGCTCCAGACCGGCGTCCCGCCCCGTTCGTACTCGGCCAGCCGGGCTTCCTTGACCTGCAGCTCCTTGAGCCGGGCGTAGGTGCCGGGCATGAACCCGGACTCCAGCGCCGCGGTCAATTCGTCGATCTTGGCGGTCAGCTCGGCTTCCCGGTCCGGCTCGGTCCGCAGCTGCCGGAGCTGCAGCTGGGCCTTCAGGAGTTCGTGGTTCGCTTCGTCCAGCAGGTCCGCGAGCCGACGGGTGCGTTGGCGTTCCTCCATCAGCTCGCATTTGGCGGCCTGCAGTTGGTTCGACAGGGTCGTCTCGATGCTCATGCTTTGCCCTTTCGTGGCGGGGTGGGGACCGGCTGTTTCTCGAAGGCCTTGACGGCCTCGAGCGCGGCGCTCGGGTTGCCGAACATCACGGCTTCATACGCCACGCTGTGGTGATCGACGAGGGCCCGGAGCCGGGCTTGTTTCTGGGTGGATTCGCGCTGGTGCCAGGCCTCGACTTTCTTCAGGGCGTCCCGGATCTCCCGGGGCATCGGGCCTGCGGCTTCAAATGTCTTCTGTTGCGCCAGCCAGGCGGCGCGGAGCCGCCGGATCAGGTGGCGGCGCTGATCGCGGGTCATGTGGTTCGGGTCTTTGGACGGAGCGGTCGTCATGCGGTACCTCGCTGGGTTTTGATGAGATGGCGGCAGCGTGGACACGTCACAGCCTCGAGACGGTTGGTCCAGGTTGCTCGGGTCATGTCAATCGCATGAGGGCGCGAAAAACACAAGGCTGAAACTTCGCCGTTCGGGCCGAGCAGGTGGGCGAGGTGCCGGGGGTAGGTGCCGTCGTCGTGCTCGGCCGCCCACGCCATCTACAGGCCCACCATTTTTTGGGGCTTCACGGTGTGGTGGCGGTGCATCACGCGGTAGCGGGTCTCGTCGCCGATGTGGTCTTCGGCGTCGCTGTCCACGTCGTCCGGGTCTTTGGCGTCGCGGGGCAGCGTCGGGACCGTGCGGATGAATTGGCGGCAGTTGTCGAACACGAAGAGGCCGGGATCCTCCATCGGGGTCGTGAGGCTGGCCTGCAGCATCTTGCGGATCTTCTCCCAGCCGGTCTTGCGGCTGCCGGGCTTGGCTTCCCCGCGTTCCCACACGACCCCGGGGTGGTGGGCCGAGGGGAGCGCCATGTCGGCCGCGATATTGTTCCCGTTCTCGGTGCCGAAGATCGACGGGTCCGCCGGGCCGTTCAGCACCTTGAACCCCATGGCTTTCTCGCGTTCCCGGATGCCGCGCGCCACGTCCACGGCCAGCTGCCGGGTGCCTTCATTCGGCTTCTTGCCGTTCCACCCGTACCATTCGGCGATGCGGAACAGCGTCCCCTTCTTGAATTGGCGGCCGTCCGGCGCGGGGCTCCCGTCGCTCTCGGCCCACCATCCTACACTGAACGGCTTGGTGCTGCCCCAGTCAAACGCGCGGTCGATCTTCCAGGTTTTCGGGATCGGGAAGGCGGGCAGCACATGCCGGTCGATCTTCCAGATATCGTCGAACATGCCGCCCGCCACGATGTCCCAGTTCCCGCTCAGCCAGGCCTCCACGAGCCACTCGGCCCCGACGCCGCGCAGCCGGTCCGCGTACCGGGGGTCGGCCTGCATCAGGATCGGGTTGTCCTGCAGCTTGGACGGGATGAAGGTCCGCCAGGTGTCGGTCGTGGGGTCGTGGAACGGGGTCAACGCGGGGGCCGGGAGGATGAACCGGCTCTTGATCCAGTTGTGCCCCACGCCGCCTGGGTTGGCGGTGGCGACCCACCGGACCGGCACGCCGTGGGGCGACCGCAGGCAGGCCTTCAGGGCGTCGATCGGGGTGGAGTTCGGCCAGTTGCCCAGCTCCTCGAAGCCCATCCAGGTGTACTGCTTGCCTTGGTAGCGGCTGGCGTGCTGGTCCCGCTCGAGGTAGGCGAATTTCAGCAGGGCGCCGTCGGGGAACCGCCAGCTCTTGCTCGAGACGCGGTACCGGGCCCCGAGGAACGGAAAGATCCGCTCGGATTGGTCCAGGATCTCTTCGAACTCGGGGTAGGTTTTGCGGAACAGAATACCGCGGGCGTTATTGCCGTACCGGCTGGCGTGCTGCACCCAATCGCCCAGAATGCCATAGCTCTTGCCTCCGCCCCGGGCGCCGCCGAAGAGGATTTCGTCCACTTCGGTGCGGAGGAGCCAGGTCTGTGGGCCGGGCTGGGGTTCCCACGCTACCGCTTCGTTGACGCGGGGGACGAGGCGGAGGCTTGTTGGCGGTCTAACTCGGCTCGTTCCTGCTTGCAACGCTCCGACCATGCGGCGTGATCCTTTATCGGTTCGGGCAACAACGCGACATAGCTCGGGGTCGTGCCGTCCGGGTCCGTCAGGGCGACGCGCTTCGGGGCATACAGGCCGAGCAGCTCGTTGAGTTCCTTTTGGGCCGCCAGGGCGGTTTTGTAATCCTGGACCCGGAGGGTCCGGCTCAGGATGTCGGCCGTCGTGGCGATCGACCGGCCCAGCTCGATCTCCCGGCGGTACTTGGCTTCAGTGTGGAAGCGCTTGGTAGCGGCCGCGATCAGGTAATCCACGGCCCGTTCCTTCAGCTCCCAGTCCGTTTTTTTTGCACAAAATTGCAGAATATCGTGCCGGGCCACCCGCATCACCAGGAGCTTGTAAATCTCGGTTATCCGGGCCTCTCGCTCGGATTTCGAGGGGTGCCGGGCTCTTGTGCGGGGCTCCGGGGTGGTCATGCGGGCCGGGGGCCTCCAAAGCCAGCAGGCAGGCCCCAGCCGGTTTCGCGCAGAAACCGGCTCCACACCGGGGCGATGGGCTGCAACGCGGCGGTGAGGCGCTGGTCAATGAACGAATCAATCACCAGCCATTTCACGAGCACGGGGGTGTCGGTCAAGGCGGCGAGCCGCCGGGCGCTCTCCGCGAGGTCCGGGGAGGTGGAAATGTTGCCCGGCAGGGGCGTCCCGGCCGCCACCTCCTGGACCGTGATGTCGCCGAACAGGCCGGTGACATCGCGGGTCATTTGCGGCAGGAAGCTCAGCATTCGCTGCTCGAAGCCGCGGAGTCCGTGGCACAGCCCGGGGCCGCTCTCGGGCCGGTACTCGGGTTGCCGGGGGAACCACTCGAGGAAGGCCCGGAGGGTATGCAGGCTCAGGATATAGGGGTACGGGTCCGGCGTGGGGGTCGTCATGGCGTCAAAATCTCCTCCATCCAGGTTTTGTGGAAGTCAAAGACGGTCCGGTCGTTCGTCAGGCAGTATTGTTCGATCCGGGGGTTGGCGGTGTAGTTGGCGCTGCCCTCGACCGTCAGGTAATCGCCGCGCTGGTGGTTCGCCAGCAGCGTCACCTTGGCGTGGTTCTCGAGGCAGCAGTAGCGTTGGCGGCGCTCCGTCAGGCCGGTCATCAGGAGGGCGTACACGGCGGCCTCGCGGCGCTTGAAGTACACCCCGGTCAGGAACCCGATGGACCGGATCTTGCCCTGGTCGAACAGAGTCAAGAGTTCCTGGCAGTTCTGCCGGTTGAGCGTCCAGGTGCTGCCGTAGAATTCGTCCGCGTGCCCGAGGGTCTCGAGCAGCACCGGGATCCAGGTCCAAAAGTCGTACTTCCCGTTGCTGATCAGGTGGAAGGCTTCGCCGGGCCGGGGCACCCGGGGCAGGATGTCCTTCAGGTGCTCCTGCTTCATCATGGCGATCGCCCGGCGCTTCAGGTCGGCCCGCACCATCCGGGGCGTGATGGTCCGGGCGGTCTCGACTTCCTCGGCCTCCAGGAAGTCGAGGCTCGGCCCCGTCAGCGTCAGGTCGTCGTCATGAGGATCATGGCTCGGCTTCCGGCGCATAGCGTTAGGACGGACGGGCCTCCGGGGAGGTCGCCCGGGCGCGTCGGCGCCGGGCGTGCTGCGCCTTCGCGTTGTGCCCGTAGACCCATTTCATCGGCTGCCCCTTCACGTAGCCCTTGGCGGTGTTGGTGTTGGTGGCGAGCTTGGTCCGTTGCCCGCACCCGCAGGCACAGAACCCGCCCGTCACGCGACACCTCGGGGCCGCAGGGGCCGGATGTTGGCCCGGCGCCGCACGCCGTCTTCGTCGGCCAAGAGGGCCAGCTTTTGGGCCAGGACGTTGTCGGGCGTCGGGCAGCCGGAAATATGGACGCACAGGTCCTCGAGCGGCTGCCCATCGGCGTCCACGAGCTGGATATTGTGGGCCAGGCCGTCCCGGATGCGGTACCGGCGGCCGGACGGCACCGTCACGAAGATGGCCCGGTTTTCCCGCCAGGCCTGCTCTTGCTCGGGCGTCAGGTGGGCCAGCAGCAAGGTTTCGGCCTTCTGTTTGGCGGCCTCCTGTTTGGCTTTGAGCTCGGCAGCCTGTTGGGCCGCGTGGGCTTGGCGTTCGGCCTCCTCGGCGGCCAGCCGGGCGGCCTCCTCGGGGCTGACGGCGACCTGCCGTTGCGCGTACACCGTGGGGGCGGCCGTCGAGGCGGTCCCGGTCCAGGTGTGCCAGACGGTGGTGCTGGTGCCGGTGCTGGTCCCGGGGGCCACCCACACGCGCCAGGTGTTGGCGCTGGCCGAAGTGGTCGTATTGGTCGTATAGGTCGTGGTCCAGGTGTCCCAGGGGTCGTGCTCGGTGATAGCGCTGCCGGTGGTGGTCCAGCCGTGCCAGGCCTCCGGGTAGGACGCGGTCGTGGGGTGTGTCGGCATCGTCAGCCTCCCTGCAGCTGGGGCGCCATGATGATCTTCTCGAGGCTCGGGTCGAACCGATCGACTTGCTCGGCTTTGTCGCCTTTGCGGTTCACGGTAAACGCGACATAGCCTTTCTTTTTCAGGGTTTCGAACATCTGCTTGGCGGCGTCGATCTCCTCCTGGTTCGCTTCATCCCAGATCAGCTTGGTGTCGCCGGTCTCGTCGAGACAGGTGAGTTCGTGGTAGGTGGCGGTGGCGTTCATGTCGGATCCTCCTTGGTGGTGTGCAGGTAGCCCTGCACGGTGGTGCCTGCGTTGTTTTGCAGGCCTTTGATCGTGTGCTGTGGGCACAGCCATTGGTCGTGGTCGTCGGGGTAGCACCAGCAGCCCTCGGGGAAGTAGCAGCGCGTCAGGCGTGCCGGGGGACAGGGGTGCCCGAAGTGGCAACGGTCCGGCGCGGTCGTGTCCGGGGGGTCACTTCGCATGGGGGCGTTTCATCTCCGTCACGGGGCCACGGTGGTGCAGCAAGGCCTGGCGCAGTTCCTGGACGGCGGGCGTGGCCCGGGCTTCGGCCTCCTCCGCCGGGGTGGGGAGGCGCATCCCGTTCCCTTCCGTCACGATCAGGAGGGTCAGGCAGTAGGCGCACAGGGAGAAGTCGTTGGGCTTCGGGGTGTGGCCGTCGAAGTCGCTGATGGCGCTCAGGAGGTTGTCGCACTTCGGGCAAAAGATCCGAGGGGTCTTGGTAATCTTGAGGCTCATGCGCGTTCGGCTTTCTTCTTGGTGAACAGCTCCCACCGGCGCACCGCCAGGTCCACGTACTTCGGCTCCATTTCGGTGGCGTAGCAGGTCCGGCCCAGGATCTCGGCGCCCATCAGGGTGGTGCCGCTGCCCAGGAAGGCGTCGAGCACCAGCTCGCCGTACTGGGTGCTGTTCCGCAACGCCCGGACCGCGAGGGCGACGGGCTTTTGGGTGGGGTGCTCGGCGTTGTGGTCCCGGGAGACTTCCCAGCAGTCGTGGTGTGGCTGGTTGCCGATGTCGATCAGGACGGGGCGGCCGTCCTCGGGGACCCGGACGGTCCGGGTTTTCTTGGTCTTGGGGCTGTCGGTCGTCAGGTGGAGGGTCTCGGGGCCGTGCAGCAGCGTCAGGCCGCGGCCGACGCTCGCCATGATGCCCTCGGGGCTCACGGGGCTGAACCGCCAGGTGGTCGGTTGGCTCCGGTCTCCGTGCCAGGCCGGTTTGTGGCCGGACTTGGCGGCGTAGAAACAGGGCTCATGGGCCCATTGGTAGTCGTCGTGGCCCAGCACGAGCGCGGGCTTCACCCAGATCAGGTATTGCTGTTCGGTCAACCCGGCGTTTATCAGCGCATGGCTGAAGTCCTGCCGGGTGCTCGAGGCGTGCCAAATGTAGAACGCGGCGGTGTCCTCGGCGTGCTGCACGAGGTTGCGAAAGGTCCTCCAGAGGAATTCCGCGAGGGCGCCGTGCCGGAGACTATCGTTCTTGATCGCGTCGTATTTGCCGCTTTGGGCTTCATAGGCCACGCCATAGGGCGGGTCGGTAAAGATCGCGTGGGCTTTCCGGCCGCCCATCAGCCGGAACCAGACCGCGGGGTCCTGGGCATCGCCGCAGAGGATCCGGTGGTCCCCGAGACACCACAGCTCGCCGGGCTTGGCGACCGGCGGGCCGCCCACGACCGGCAGGGTGTCGGGGTCGTGCTCGGGCTCGCTGTCAAAGTCGAGCATCTTCTGGAGTTCGTCGACCGTCCAGCCGGTCAACGCGATGTCGTAGCCCTGGCCCTCGAGTTCCGTCAAGGAATCCTTGAGGTTCGGCAGGTCCCAGGCCGACAGCTCGGCCGTCCGGTTGTCGGCGATCGCGTAGGCCTTGGCGTCGGCGTCGGTGGCAAACACCCGGCTGATCCCCGGGACCGTCTTGAGGCCCAGCCGGATGGCAGCTTGGACGCGGCCGTGGCCGCACACCACCTGGGTGGTTCCGGCCCGCACGATGATCGGGTTGGTCCAGCCCCACTGGCGGATCGACGCCATGATGGCCTTGATGTCTCGATCGCCGTGGGCGCGGGCGTTTTTCGGGTCCAGCTGCAGCTGGGCAATGTCGAAGGGAGCGATCTGTTCGCCGGGCTCGGGCCGGGCGATCGGGGCACGGGACTTCGTGGCGGGGCGCTTGGTTGGCATCGCTACTCCTGTTCCACGTAGAACGCGGGGCGTTTGCCCCATGTTCCCGCAGGCTTATACACCACCACGGGACAGCCGTAAATCGCGCACGGCACCGGCCCCTTCCTCGTAGTGGAAGTAGATGATGGGTTTGTTGGCTTTCGTGGCGTCCTCGAGGTCCCGGGCGCACCCGGCGCTCACCACCGGGGTGTGGATGTAGCGGAGGCCCACCGGGTCGAACCGGCGGGACGCGACCGTAAAGCTCCACACCTCGTCGGCCCGGCGGATCAAGGCCTGGCAGAGGGCGAAGGCCTGCGCGCGGTCGTGCGGGTGGGTGTCGTCCAGGAAGCCTGCAAAATGCACGGGCGACAGCGGGACGTGCCCCAGCCCCATGATCTCCCGGCAGATCAGCTCGATCCGCGCGCGGTTCTTCTCGCGTTCGCCCTGTAGGCCGGTCCCGCGGAACGGGTGCAGCACGTAAATCCACCGGCCCGCCGGGTTACTCGTAAGGGGCGTCATCGTGGTGCTCCTGGGGCGGGTCGGCGCCACCGCTGGATGGCCCGGCGCCCTGCTGTTGGTATTTGGTTTTGATGAACGTCATCCCGTGGGCCACCACTTCGATCTTGCTCCGGACCTGGTGGTCCTCGGTCTCCCAGCGGCGTTGCTGCAGGCGGCCTTCGAACAGGGCGCAGTCGCCCTTGCTCAGGTACTGCACGGCGGTCTCGCCGGTCTTGCCGAACAGCACAATGTCGATGAACGCGACTTCCTCTTTCAAGTCGTCGCCTTGTTTGTACCGGCGGTTGACCGCGAGGCCCAGGTTGCACACCGGGGTACCGTTCGGGGTGTAGCGCAGTTCGGGGTTGCGGGTCAGGTTGCCCATCAGGGTCACATGGTTGTGGCTCGGCATCGTCAGGCCTCCGGGATGGTGGTTTGGCGTTCCTCGATCGTCATGGCGCGTTCCTCGATCTGCTCGCCGGTGTCGGCCCGGTGGAACGTCACCCGGCCGGTCGTCCAGTCGCGGGTCACCAGCACCTCGACGGGGCCTTCACGCACGCCTTTCCGTAGGACGCCTGCCAGATCGTCGGCCATCCCGCGGTAATAATCGATGTCTTTTTTGAGGCGGCCGTCGAGTTCGCGCTTGCGGCGTTCCGCGTCCTGCGCGGCCTCGAGGGCCTCGGAGAGGTTCACGCCAATCTCGAGGCGCTCGGCATCGGTCAGCGGGCGTTCCAGCTGGCGCGTGATCCGGTGGGTGTGTTCGGTCAGGGCTGCATCGGGCATGGGGTCCTCCTGTCGTTAGGGCGCTCTCAGCATTCGGGTTGGTCAACTCTTTCGGCTCGCTTACTCTTTGCGGTCCACTCAGGGTCGACGGCTCGCTCCACCTCTACGGGGTGCTCGCAGTGCATGGCTCCCTCATCAAATTCGGTCCGCTCCTAGTCTTCGGCTCGCTCAATCTGTACGGGGTGCTCGCAGTGCATGGCTCCCTCATCAAGCGCGGTCCGCTTCTGTCCCCGGGGTCGTTCGGACTTTTCGGGGCGCTCTCAACGCTCGACTCCCTCGTCGATACGGGGCGCTCTCTCGTCATGGGTCGTTCCTTTCCTCCGGTGCGCTCAGGCAAATCAACTCACTCATGTTTAGCGGTGCTCCCTGTTAGGCCGGTTCGTTCGGTCTTGACGGGGCGCTCAACGGTCCTGACTCCCTCATGTTTCTCGGTGCTCACGGTTACGATGGGTCGCTCTTCAGAATCGCGGGGATCTCTCTCATCGGCTCCCTCTACAAGCTCGGTGCGCTGCTCTTTCTCGGGTCCCTCATGTGTACCGGTGCTCCCTGTTAGTCCGGGTCGTTCTTTTACTACGGTGCGCTCTTTTCTCTCGACTCCCTCTGGACACACGTCCGATCTGGTTGGCCGGGTCGCTCACTTCCAGCGGTGCGCTTCTCAGAATCGGCTCGCTGCTCTCTCACAGGGTGACTCAGTTATCTCGGCTCACTCCCAAATACCGGGACGCTCGGGGTCTCGTTACTGACGGTTCCCTCACAATGGCCGGGCCTCTCGTCGTGAGCGGGTCACTCGTCCCAAGCGGTGCGCTTCATGTCACGGTTCGCTCTGGAGTCACGGGATGCTCCCGTAAAGTGGCTACACTTCCAAGCCCCGGCATACTCACTCAACCCGGTTCACTCGCGGGCGACGGTGCGCTCCGTCGTCTCGGCTCGCTCTTTTCTTGCACGTCCCTCTTGTACGGCGGCTCCCTCGCTGCTCGCGGGGCACTCTCCTAGCTTGGGTCACTCGTGATGCTCGGTCAATCTTCCTGAACGGTTCGCTCATAACACGCGGTCCCCTCACGGACAGCGGCTCACTCCGTGGTCGCGGCCCCCTCATTCAAGACGGTTCGCTCTTGTCTTGCGATCGCATCGGACCTGACGGCTCACTCACGCGAATCGGTCCCCTCCGAAGGCCCGGTTTCCTCAGGTGCTACGGGCTGCTCCGCTAGCGCGGGTCACTCTCGATACGCGCTCTATCGTACCCCGTGGTTCCCTCGTCTCTCTCGGACTCCTCGGGTCTGGCGGGTCACTCGTCCGACAGCGGCTCGCTCTCGAAACTCGGCCCTCTCATCGGTAACGGCTCCCTCAAGGAGTACGGGGCACTCTGGCGGTTCGGGTCACTCCATTGCGGCTTTAATAAACCGTGTTAGTATTGCCAGAGTGACCCGGGGCACTCTGGTGGTTCGGACCACTCTATTGCGGCGGCTCGCTCCATCCTTTCGGTCCACTCGCCCGTGACAGCTCGCTCTTTTGCATCGGTCCCCTCACGTGCCCCTGGCTCGCTCAAGTATTACGGTGCGCGCCTTGATGTCGGCTCCCTCGTCTGCCACGTCCGATCTAATCTCTTGGGTCCCTTCCTTCTTCTGTCCGATCGCTTCCTACGGGTCACTCGTCATGCTCGGTCAATCTTCCTGAACGGTTCGCTCTCTCTCGACGGGGCACTCGTCGCAGGAGGCTCCCTCCTAATACCACGTCCGATCTGTTCCCTCGGGTCCCTCAATTGATCCGCGCCATCCTTCATCACGGGTCGCTTCTGTTCGACGGGGCACTCGTCGCTGTCGGCTCCCTCGCAGTCCGTGTCCGATCCGTTACTTCGGGTCCCTCCTGCTCCCCGTCCTATCGAGATCGCTGGGTCACTCATCGAATGCGGATGGCTCTCTCGGTTCGGTTGAGTTGGGCAGTGGCGCGGCCTTCCGGCGGGCCTCGGCCCAGCCGGGGATTTCCTCCAGGTGCGGCGGCGCGATGTAGTGCGCGTGCCCCAGGTGCTCGAGCGCATACGGTTTGGGGGGCAGCGTGCCGTAACGGTCAAAATACATCGCTTCGTGCAGGCCGCTTAAAAACAGCTTGACGGCCCACCGGCGGGCCCGGAGTTCGATCCGGCCGTCGGGCAGCTTGCCGTCCTGGTAGGCGTGGTACGTCGGGGTGCTCTTGTCGAACTTCTTGGCCTCGAGGGTCAGCCGGGCGGTCTCGGCATGCTCCCCCCGCAGGTTCCGGTCGATCTCGTAGCGTTTGCGTTCCGCGTACAGCTTGCCGTAGACGCAGGCGTCGCGGTTGTGGAATTTCACGAAGGAATCGCCGATTTTCCAGCACAGGGTCTTGAGCCGGGCGTTCCACGGGCGCTTGGTTTTCTTCTCCCACGTCACGGTTGGATCCAGCCCGGCAAATCGCCAGATTTTCCCCACCGTCGGGGCCTTGGTGATGTCGATGTGGGCCAGCAGCCCGGCGCACAGCACCGGCCCGATCCCGTACTGCGCCTTGGCCCAGCGGCCGGGCGCGTGTTGGTCAGAATAAATGTCCAGGGCTTTTTTGATCGCGCACTCCATCGCCCAGGAGGTCTCGGACATCCAGCCCAGCAGGGCGTTCGGTTCTCCGGCGTCTCCGGCGGCCCGGACTTGCGCGTCGGCGCGGATCCGGTCGTTCTGCAGCTGGTAGTAGCGGTCCACCAGGTAGCGGGCCTCGTCGGCCGACAGGGTTTTGGCGGCTTTCTTCAGGTCCTTGGTGAGCTTCCACAGGGTGTCGCGCTGGGCGTCGTCCTGCAGGTCTGCGGGGTCGAGCACGGTGGCGGTGTCGGTCATGTTAGGTCTCCTTGGTTGAGGCACGGGTGTGTCGCCACTGACGTGTGGCGAGTTTGTGGCACGGGAGGCACAGGGTTCGGTAATTCTCGAGGCCGCATTCGCCGCCCCCGTCGGCGACCGGCTGGATGTGATCGGCTTCCCACAGGTGGCCGTGCTGCTTAAAGCCCCGGGCCAGCAGGGCCGGGAGGCGTTGGCCGTAAGGCAGCCGGGCGATCGCCTCCTTGAAGCGGTCGGTGTCGAGGCCGCACGCGCTGCAGACGCCGCGGTCCCGCCGGTGAATCTGGCGGCGGACGTAGGTGGGGTCGGACCGGAGCTTCCATTCGTGGACGCAGACGTCGCTGCAAAACGACCGGCGCCCGGTGGGGACTTCGGCCTGGCAATACCGGCATTGCGTCCGGCCGTTCGGGCCTTTCGGCAAGACCGCGGGACTCACCCATCCGGCCTTCGGGTTGATGCGGTGGCGGCTCATCCCCGGGGCACCTCCCGGAGCTGCCAGGTCCCGGCGCGCCGGTCCCACGTCACCAGCACCCAGCGGAACCAGGGCCACTGGACGGCCGCGATCTTGAGCTTCACCCAGGCGTCCTCGCGGGCGAAACCTTTGACTTCGTGCAGCTCGAGCTGCCGGTCCGGGCGCTCCACGCAGAAATCGGGCGTCAGGGTCGTGCGGGGCCCGAGGGTGAAGCGGAGGGCTTCGTACCGGGCCTCCCGGATCTGCCCGGCCATCCGGCAGGCCTCGAGGTGCCCGGCGTACCGGGCTTCGGTCTTCGAACGGTACCGGGCGCCTGGGGATAACGTGGGCACAGGGCCCGGCGCCACCGGCACCACGGGGCGCGCGGGCGCCAGGGTGGCGCGGCCGGTCCGCGGGTCGAGCGTCAGCGGCAGATCGCCGTAGTTCGTCCGCATCAGCGGGGCTCCTGGCGCTGCAGCAGCCAGCTCACGGTGCGGAGCAGGCCGCCCAAGATCCCCAGGCACGTCACCATCGCCAAGACCCACCCGATGCACCAGGCGCCGGTCCAGAGGCCGGTCGTCAGGCCCTCGAGGAAGGCTGTGAATAACTCCACGTCAGGGCCTCCGGCGCAGCACGGCGCTGGCCTGTTGTAAGGCCTGCCGTTCGGTCTCGATGGTGGCGAGCCGGGCCTGCAGCGCCACGGTCTCTTGGTCCAGCGCCCCGATGGCCTCGTCGAGGGCGCTCAACGCCTGGGCCCGGGGGTCGAAAGCCCCGGACAGGGAGGAGGGGCTGTAAGGCGCTCGCGGGCGACCCCCTCGGGGAGGCCGCTGGCTGGCCGTAGGGCGCGTCGAGGGCAGATCGGGCTCCGGCTCATCCCGGTCGGCCGGATCGTCGCGCTCCGGGGCAGTTTGGCGGGCAGGCGGGTCCGGCGCGTCGGGGTCCTGGACGGCGTCGTCGTCGGGGTCGATCGGGATTTCGTCGCCCAGCAGGGAATTCTCCAGCTCGGTCAAGGGGTTGTCGTCGATCTCTGTGGCGTCTTCCTGGACGACCGGCGGGCGGCGGCGGCTAGGCTTCTCGGGCTCGACCGGCAGGGTCTGCGGGGTGAAGCCGTGCGGGACGTGCGGGCGGTCCAGCAGGATCCGGCCGCCACAGGATTCGCGTTCACATTGCCAAAACTGGCGGCCGCCCATCTCCTGGCGGGTCATGCTGCCCTGGCATTTCGGGCATCGTTGCGGCGTCGACATCTCCCAGTCCTTCCGTAGTTGTTTCTGGCGCGCCTTGCGGGCGGCCGTCCGGGCGATGATGGCCTCCCGGTGTCGTTCGTAATGGGCGCGGCTGCCCAGCCGGGTGGCTTCCCGGCGTCGGGCAGGATCACGGTACGGCATCGTCAGGGCGGCCCGTGCTGTTCGATCAGCTGCACGATCCGGGCGGCGTAGTCGTCGGCCGACAGGGTGTGGTGAGCCCGGACCGTCGTGTACTCGGGCGGGCCGGTGCAGAAATCCCGGATCCGTTCCCGGAATTCGGCGATCCGGTCGGTCTGCACGATCCCCCGGGGGGTGGCGAGCTGGCGGCGGGCGAGGTGGCTGGCGGCCGCCCGGGCCGCCGAGGCCTGTTGCCGCGCTTTCGAGATCGGGCCGGGTAGGGCGTTCATGTCGGGAGGGGCTCCTGGGGGAGCGGGATGGGCCGTCCGGCCTGCACCCAGGCCCGCACGGCTTCCCACTGCTTCACCGCCACGAAGACCGAGACGCCGTGCCGTTCCGCGTAAGCCAGGAGATCGGCTTCGTCGACCGGCATGGTGGGGCCGGGCGCCAACGCCACGCGGGCCGTGGGCACCGGCGGGGGCGTCAGCCGGGTGATGTGGGCCCGCATCTCGGGGATCAGCGGGAAGTGGTCTTCTTGGCGCACCCAAAACGAGACGGCGTCGCGCCAGACCCTCGGGGGGGCGTCGCTGAATTCCTCTTGCCAGCAGCGGCGCTGGACCTGTTCAGCTTCGGGCTCGCGGCGATACGCGACGCCATAGGGCTGCGCGACCAACAAGGCCCAGCCCTGCAGGAAATCTTTGGTTGGTAAGCGTGTCATGGCTCCCCTCCTGGTTTAGGTGGGGGGCGCTCGTCCGCGGCCTGCAGGTCGTCAATGATCCGGCCATACGCGCTGGCCCGGGGGCGCTTCAGGGTCTTGATGTAATTCCCCTGCAGCACCTTCTGGATGTTGCGCGGCTCGAGGCCCCAGTCGAGATGCGGGTGAAAGCTCTCGACTAGCCAGTTGCTTTGCTGGATTTTCGTAAAATAGTCAAGCCACCATTGCGGGCTGTCGTGTTGCTTGACGCGAGCCAGGAGTTTTTTCCCGACGCCGATCTCCGGGTTGAAGTACCGGGTGAAATTGAACGGCTCGACGCCCTGGATGGCGTTCCACCGTTCCACCACCCAGGCGGGCGTCACGTCGGGCTCCGGGGGGATCTCGGCTGGAACCGTGGCGGTCCCGTCCGCGGCCGCGGGCCCTTCCCCTCCCCTGCACCCCTCCCCATCCTCGGAGGAAGAAAGAGCAGAATCGGAAGCGGGAGGGAGCACACCAAGAACAGGAACAGGAACACAGGGGCATTTATGCCCCTCCGATGGGGCTTCGATGCCCCTTCGATGCCCCATCGATGGGGCATCTCGGGTGTGCTCACACCGGCGGGTTTGGAGGTGGAAGGCGTCGGCGTAGCGGTCGAAGAATCCGCCGAGCCAGCGGTTGTGGGGGAGGTCGTGGTACAGCCGGTTCAGCATGGGGATCCGTTTGTCGCCGGGGTGGAGCTGGGGGCCGATCTGGAACCGGGCAAACTCCACGACCCAGACGTAGTGGGTCTCGGGGTCGTACTGGCTGAACCCCAGCTCCGTCAGGACGGTCAAGGCTTTGCGGAGGCGTTTCTCGTCGAGCCCGGTGTCGGTCGTGCAGTAGGCCAGGGGCAGGTAGTACAGGCCCAGCATCGTCGCGTGGGGGCTGGTGATCAGGTAGAACGCGAGCCGTTGGGCGTCGGCTCCGGCGGCGCTGTCCCGGGACAACTTGGTCAAGGCCCGGCCGGTCTGGCCGGTCCAGAACGTGGGCGACACCGTGGCGTAGGGCCTCATCGGGCCGCCGTGGGGGTCGTGACGCCGAAGAAATAGTCCGTCGGGACGTTGGCGGTGGTGGCGATCGTCCAGAGATCCTGCGCGTTCCAATCCGCGCGGGCTATCTTGAGGGAGAGGTTTTGGCGGCTCATGTCGGCGCCGCGGGCCTCGAGCCGCCGGGCAAATTCGGCCTGAGTGAGGCCGAGATCGCGGAGCAGTTTGTCGAGCTGGTCCCCCATGTGGGGGCGGGGCGGAATCGTGCCGGTTTGAGCAGGGCGCGGGCGTCGTCGGGTGGTCATGAATCCTCCAGGTGGACTCGAAGCCGGTCTGTATAGCTGGGCCCGCGCGGGCCTGTCAATCAATTAGGCGTGATGGTGGAACCGTCGGAAATACTTGACACTTTCGGGTCCGGGACGGGCTCGACGGCCCAGGGGGAAGCCTGCACGGTGTGGCGGGTCTGGCGTTCGTGCTCGACGGCGGCTTTGGCGCCCTCGACGGTCAAGGGGAAGGTCTCGGGGCAGTGGGCGCAACGGTAGCGGGTATATGGCATGGGGGCTCCTATTCTCCGCGCATGGCGGCCTCAAAATGGTGAGCACAATAGTCCCGGTCCTTCCGGATCGGGCGTCGGTGGTGGCGGCACAGCGGCGCGTCGCAGGTCCGGGCTTGCCCGGCCAGCGGGTAGTCGCACAGGTATCCGGCGCCTTCGAAGCAGCCCGGGACGCTGCAGGGCTGCCGGGTGAGCCGGTGGCTCGGTCCGCACACGATGCCGGTCGTGGTGGTGCCGTCGGGGTTCTGGATGACAACAGGGCGGCAGCTCATCGGGGCGGCTCCGGGGTGTCGCCGGGCACCACCTCGAAATCGCAGCAACACGGGCCGGTGCGGGCCAACAGCGGGCACCAGTCGTCGTGCAGGATCGTGACGTGCTGCGGGTGGCCGGGCGAGAGCCCGAGGCGCTGGGCGAGCGCGAGGGCCTCCGGGATGTACGGGGCGACCGGGGGGGTGTCGTCGATGTCGGGGGTCATGTCAGGCCTCCTTGGTGAGATGCTGGGTGGCGGCCGTCAGGCTGTGGTCGATCTGGTCCGCGGTGGCCCGGAGGGCGTCCCGGATCCGCTGGACCCGCGGGAGGTCCTCCTCGTCTAGCATATCGAAGGCGCTGGTGTCGTCGGGGTGGAACGGCACCGGCCAGATCGCGCTGGTGAGCACGTCGGCAAAGGGAAACAAGAAGCAGGGGATCTCGTCGTCGTCGTCCGCGCGCAGCAGGCTCAGCTCCAGCACCAGGTCGAGCGGGGAGCCTGCCCCGTGATGCGGCGCGGTGCCGTCGCTCCGCATGGTCAGGCGGATGCCTCGGTCCTCCTGGGATGACTCCAGGGCGTGTTGGAGCATCTCCGCGATGGCCTCGCGGTGCAGGTCGAGGATCTTGTGCCAAGTCTCCAGCTCCCAGTCGGAGAGGTCGACCTGGCCGCGGAACGCGGCCGGGGGGATGGATCGAGGGGGTCGGGGATCGGTCATGTCAGTACCTCCGCGTGGCTGCCCTGGTGGTCTTTGGTGATCATGATCTGGCTGGGGAACGTGGCCTTCATTTGGTCGACGTGGGTGATGACCAGCACGAGTTTGAAATCGTCGCCCAGGGCGCCCAGGCATTCCTGCAGCTGCAGGAGGCCGTCTTCGTCCAGGCTGCCCAGGCCTTCGTCGATCGCCAGGGTCTCGATCCGGGCTCCGGCCCGGCGGGCCAGTAATTTCGACAGGCCGATCCGCTGGGCCAGGTCCAGCCGGAACCGTTCGCCGCCGCTGTAGTTCTCGAGCGGGCGTTCGCCTACCTGGTCCCGCACCACAATCTCGAGGGTTTCGGCCAGGCCGTCCCGGCTCTTGAGGGCCTTCTGCGTGTCAAACCGGACCTGCATGCCGGTGCGGCTGATCCGGGCCAGCAGGGCGTTGGTCTCTTGTTCCACGATCGGCAGGGCGTTTTCCATCATGAACGTGGGGATAAGCCCGTAGGCCTCCTGCAGGGTCCGGTACTGGTCGCAGCTGAGTTCGAGGGCCGCGAGGTCGGCCCGGAGGCTGTCGGCCGAGGCTAAGGCCTCCTCGGTGTGCTGGATGGCGGCCCGGGTGGCGCCGAGCTGTTCGCTCAGGGTGGTCTGGTGGCGCTGGATCGTCGTGATCCGCGCGCGGGCGTCCTGGGCGCGTTGCTCGAGGGTCGTGATGGTGGTGGGGATCTGTTGGAGCCGGGCGATCGCCAGGGTCTGGTCGGTGATGCGCTGGCGGAGCTGGGTAATGGAGGCCGTCAGGCTGTTGATCTCGGCCGCGATGCCGGGCAGCTCCCGTTCCGCCAGCTCCAGCTCGGGCAGCAGGACGGTGAAGCGTTCCAGCTCGGGGAGCAGGCCTTTCTTCTGCGCGAGGGTCTGGCGGTCGCGCTGGTGGTGCTGTTCAAGGTCCCGCAGGACAGCCTGGCGTTCCGCCACGATGCCGGTCCAGTTAGCCCGGCGGGCCTCCTGGATCTGGGCTTCGAGTTTGACCTGTTCGACGGCCTGGTCCGGGGCCACCAGCGCCACGATGGCGGGCCAATCTTGCGGGCGCCCGGCCAGGCGTTGCTCGCGGGGCAGGATCCGGGCGTGGGCCGCGACCGCCAGCGTGGTGAATTGGCAGCGCCCCTGCAGGTCCTGGCCGCATGGCACCTGGGTCAAGAGGGCCGCCTGGGTGGTGTCGCGCGTCTGGTCGGCCGTCAGGTCCGCGGTCTCGCGCTGGTAGGCCGTCGCGGCGGTCTCGATCTGGTGCCGGAGGTCGCGGCTCAGGGCTTCGAGGGCCTGCAGGTCCGCCACGCCGCGCTGGGCGTGGGCGACTTGGTCCCGGACCATCGTGAGGTCCGGTTCCCGGTCCTGCAGGGTCCGCTCGAGGGCCGCGATCACGCTGGAGGTGGCGCGATGGGCCTCGAGCTTCTCCCGGATCACCGGCGCGTTCCGCGTGATCTTGCTCCAGCGTTCGTGCCGCTGCAGCAGGGCCTGCAGTTTGGTGTCGGTGGGCTGGACGGTGGCGCGGTCGGTCTCGAGGGTGGCCTGCAGGTCCGGCAAGGTGGCGAGTTGCCCCTTCAGCGCCGTGATCTGGTCCCGGAGGGCGGCATGGGCTTGGTCGGCCGTGTGGTGCTCCTGCTCGGCATACTGGATCCCGTCGGTCAGTTCGCGCGCCTGGCGGTGATGGGCCGCCAGGGTCTCGTCCAAATCGGTGAGCGCCTGGAGCTGTTCCCACTTCGCGGCCCGGCGGCTGTCCAGCCGGGTCAGCTCCTGCCCGGCGCGCTGCTTCAGGTCCGCGTAGTGGTCGAGCCGCAGGATGCCCGCCAGGATCGTCTTGCGCTCCGCCGGGGTGGCGCGGCTGAAGCGGTCGGCTTGCCCCTGCAGAAAGAAGGACGTGGCGGTCAGTAGGCTGTGGTCGCAATGCAGCAACGTCACGATCTGCGCTTGAGTCTCGGCGACCCGTCCGGCGCCGAACGGCGCCCAGGTGCCGTCGCGGTCCACCTGCAGGTCCAGGTCGGACTTGCCCGCCTTGGTCCGGAGGCTCCGCTTGCGGATCACCCGGTAGCGTTGCTGGTTCAGCCGGAACGTCACCACGACCGTCATGTCGGTCTCGCCGGTCTTCAGCATGTGGTCGGTGCTGCTCCGGGCTTGCCCGTACAGGGCCCACAACACGGCATCGATGAACGCGGTGGATTTCCCGGCGCCGTTCGGCCCCAGCACCACGGCCGCCGTGAGGCCGCGGAGGTCAATCGTCGCGTCGTCGTAACTTCCGAAATGGCGGAGGTGGATTTCTTCGAGCAGCATGCGGTGTCTCCTTGGTGATCCCGGCACCATGGTGGGCCGGGGAGGCGCGTGTCAATCGCTCTGTTGGTCGAGGGCCCGGTGCAGCTCCAGGAGCGCCGGGAGCTGCTCCGGCGTGACCTTGCCCTCGAGGGCCCGCAGGAGGGCGGCTTCGGTCGTCAGCACGGTGGTCATCGCGGCGTCGCGCGCGCGGGCCTCCCGGACGTGTTCGATGGTCTGTTGAAACCAGGGCGTGGAGGCCGCGAGCCGGGCGAGCGTCGGCTGCAGGGCCTGGGCCTCCTGGTCCGTCAGGCTGGCTTTGAAGCGCCAGCAAATGCCGGGCTGGAGGCCCTCCGGGTAGTCATGGTCCTGCAGCATCGCGGGCGTGATGGTGCAGTAGGTCCGGGTGTGCGGGTTGAGAACTTGCCGGATCTTGAGCTCGGCGCCCCCCAGCTCCACCAGGTGCCAGCCTTTCGTTTCGGTCTCTTCGCCGAAGCTCTGGCGCGTCAGGCTCCCGCAGTAGTGGGCGTTCGCCGCGACCGCTTGGGCCCGGTGGATGTGGCCGAGCGCCACGTAGTCGAACGCGCCGAAGTCGTCGGTCGGAATGAGAATGTCGTGCTCGAGGCTCCGGGGCTGGTCCCCGACCGAGGCGTTCCGGACGGACCCGTGGGCCACCAGCAGGGTGAACGTGTGGGGCGACCGCTCGGCCGCAAAATGCCGCAGGATGGCGGCCAGGCCGTGGTTGATCCGGGCCGTGACGGCCTCGGGGCTCTGGTCGAGCGTCTCGTCCTGGGTCAGCAGCCGTCCCTTCTGCGGGTACGGGAGGCAGGCGATCTGCACGGCTTGCCCGTCGACCGCCAGCGTCAGCACGTCGGGCCGTTCCACGACATGCAGGCCCGGCAGGCCCTTGATGGCCTCGAGGGCCGTGGCGTCCCGCGGGTTCTGGCTCATGTCGTGGTTGCCCGGGATCACCACCACCGGCATCTCGAGGGCCAGCGGCTCGAGGAACCGGCGGATCACCCGGATTTCGTTCGGGTGCGGCTTGTGGCTGTCGAACACGTCGCCTGCGAGCACGGCCAGGTGGCACGGCCGCGCGGGGTTGGTGGCGGACCGCAGGCAGGCCTGCAGGCTCAGGTCGAGATCGGTCAACGCTTGGTTCTGGCTGGTCTCCGGGTCAATCGCCAGTTTGCCCGCCAGCGTGGCGCTCGCGTTCGGGTGAAGATCGGCTAAGTGCAGCAGTCGGATCATGCGGCCCTCCTTGGTTGTGGCGCTAGGCTATTGGCGCCCGGCGCGGGCCATTAGTCAAACGGTAACTCGTCGGTCTGCCGGGCTGCCGGGGCCACGTCCGGCATGGCGATGAGCCGGTCGAAAAACCCGGCGCGTTGCTGCAGGCTCCACTCTTCGATCTGTCCCTGCACTTTGCCCGCGTAGCCCTTTTGGCGGATCAGGCGCTCCAGCACTTCGCGCTGGCCGATCGCGTCGGCCGCATAGAAATCCGCCCGGAGGTTCTCGAGCGGCGTCAGCGGGGGCGAGGCCGGGGCGGGCTGGTAGTGGAGGGCGCGGTGCTCCGGGTACGCGGCGACCAATTCCTCCGGGCCCGGCAGGCTCGGCCGGGGGGCCGGGGGCTCGGGCGCCGGGGGGGCGGGCCGCTCCGGGTAGTACTGCTCGATGGCGCCGACCGCTTGGGCCCGCAGGAACGCCCGGTCTCCCGGGTGGTTCGGGTCAAACTCCGGCACCAGCATCGGGAACACGAACGGTTTAGCGAGTTCGGCGGCGCTGTAGGTTTCCCGGACGCCGATCGATTTCACCGCCCGGGCCAGCGCGCCGGTTTGGGCGCGGGACAGCCGGTGCTTCCGGATCTGCAGGGCATCTTGCCGGACCTTCTCCTGGATCCAGCCCTCGATGGCCTCAGGCGTCGGGAACGCCCGGCGGAACGCGGGCCCGTCCTTCGGGTCATCCTGGTAGGCCCTGGCTTTCTCCCGGTAGCTGTCCTGTAGCTCCTCCCGGACCACGTCCATCTGGACTTCTTTGTCGCCAATCAGGCGCCGCCAGGTCCCGTCGAGGGACTTCACCCGGCCCACCATCCGGTAGGCGCAACGGTTCGGATCGCGCCCGTCGTCGGTCTGGCGGCATTCTTCCGGGATCCATTGGATCCGCATGGCGTCGGCGAGCTTTTTCCAGCCGATCGCCGACAGCGACAGGCCGCCCCCTTTCTGCGGGTACACTTCCTTGTTCTTGGGGTCCGGGTCGATCTGCACGATCGCCAGGACCGGCCGGTGCATCGCCGGGACGGTCTGGAGGGTCATGGGGGCGAGAATGTGCGCGCCGTTGCGCTTCCAGTCGGCGATCTGTTCGTTGATGGCTGAAATCATCGCGGGGCTCCCTGGGGGTGGTCCTGGTTGCTGGTCGTGGTCAGCGTGGTGCATCGTGTCCTCCTGTTGACAGGGCGGCTCTGCTGTGGCAGAATCCACCCACTTGGTTGATACCCGTTGAGCGGTCGGTAGCGGTGCCGACCGCTCATTTTTTTGCCTGCCTTACTGCTTCCTCAAAATCCCGAGCGCCATCCCGGCCTTCATCATCTCGACGACGCCCCGGACGCGCCATTTCTTCATGATGTTCGCCCGGTGGGCCTCCACGGTCTTGAGGCTAATGGCGAGCTGCGCGCTGATCTCCCGGCTGCTCAACCCTTGCCACACCAGCAGCACCACGTCGCGCTCCCGGTCGGTGAGCGGCGGTACCCATTGCGTTGTCTTCATGGGGCCTCCCTTACGCCATTGGCTCGGGGGTAAACCCTAAAGCCATCGGCGCCAGGAAGTCAACGGGATCGAGCCCCCCTTCAGAGGGGGTCGAATTCCCTTGTGTTCCGATGTTGCGCGGCGTAACATGGCCTCATGTTGCACGGGGGAATCCATCAAGGAGGTGCTCAGATGGTCGGCTTTCACACACCAACGCTCAAGGTGGAAATTCGGGAAGGCGCGCAGACGGAATACGGCACCCCGGTGCCGGTCGTGATCGTGGAGCTGGATGAACGGCTCACGGGCCGACTCCAGGACGCCTTCATGTTCCGGTTGGCCGCCGAGGTGTCCATGTTCTCGCTGGAGGAGGCCTGGGGGATTCATCCCGGCCGGTTCTCGCTGATGGGGAAAGGGAACCCGCACCGGGCGATCCTGAAGCTCGAGCTGGCCGACGGCACGATGGAGGAAGCGGAACGCGGCGCCGCGGTGCTCCGACGGGCCGTCGCCAACCTCAAGAAAAACAACGAGGCGCTGGTCCGGTTGGTGTTCACGGGGAAGTAACCCCCCCTACATCAGAGGGGGTCGATTTCCCTTGCCTTCTCTCGTTACGCGGCGTAACATCAGCAGCATGGAAACGGGACTATTCACCAAGGGGGACGCGATGAACAAGGTGGCGGCAACCAAGCAGGCGGCGGCGAAGGCGAAGCGGATCCAGGGCGCGACGGAGGTGATCGATCGGCGGGAATGGTTCAACTCGGGCGCCCGGCACCTGGCGATCCAGGGGTTGGCGTCGGTCTGGGCGGCGGAGGAGCAGCTCAACGTCCCGGCGGGCCAGCCGGGCAACGTCGACCAGGAAATCGCGGCGCTGGCCCGGAAGCTCGGCATGCGTCCGGGGCTGCTCCACTCGATCGTCCTGCAGGGCGTGATCGACATCAGCCAGCCGCGGGACTCGTTCCACTTTGAAATGTTGGCGGACTAACCAGGAGGGCATCATGGCGGACTTGTCGAAAGAAGAACAACTCCAGGAAGCGTTGATCGGGTGGGTCCTGCAGGGCGGCTCCTGCGAGGGCTTGGCGCAGCAGTTGGCGCTGTTCCTCGAGGGCCTCGAGGAATACGAAACCTACGAAGGGGGCGGCGTCCGGGCGGAGGCGTTCGCGCGGCTCCGGGTGGCGATGGACTCGGTGGTGTACCGCGCCGGGAAGGTGGACCAGGCCGGGTCGTTCCAGAAGCTCCCGCCGGACGTCCAGCAGCAAGCGACCGCCGAACCGGCGCCGGTGCCGGTGTTGATCGAAATCCAGGACGGCAGCCTCGTGGGGGTCCGGGCGCCCGAGTCGGTCCAGCCGTCGCTCTGGAGTTACGACGAGGTCCGCGAGGGCTGTGTCCCGACGGCCTTGCTCGACCTGCCCCACCGGCCCGTGGCGGTCCTGCGGGAAGACCCGGAGCAGCAGGGTTTCCCGGAGACCATCCTGGTCCGCGGCCAGGAGCGGCACCTCTTGCGGGTCGACGGCAAGGTGCAGTATGGCCGGAACGGCCAGCCGCTCTACGTCTCGATCCCGCAATAACGCCGGACCGCCCCCATCCCCGGAAAAGTAGACCCCCCCCATCAGAGGGGGGTGGTTTTTGCTTTTTCCCCTTGCTTCCGTTGTTACGTTACGTTACAACAGCATCATGAACACGGCGCGATCAACCAAGGAGGCAGCCATGAAAGTCGAAACCGAAAAGCTGGTCAAGATGGACGTTGTGATGGGCGAGAGCGAATACGGCAACCCGCAGCCGCGCGTGACGGTGTCGTTCCCGGGCAGCATGCATCACCGGGAGTGTCGGGTGGCCTTGTTGCACCTGGCGGCCGCGGTGGAGGCTCGGTCGATGGGCGAGGAATGGATCGTCAACATCGGGCCGGTCTGCTGGGCCTCCGGGAAGCGGCAGGTAGCGCGGCTCCACCTGGAATTGGCGACCGACTCGGTCTTCGAAGCCAAGCGGGGGCTCGCGGTGCTGCAACAGGCCGCCCGGTAGGGCGGGCAGGCCCCCCATCAGAGGGGGCGGTTTTCTGTTGCCTTCTGCTGTTACGTGGCGTAACATCAGCACCATGGAAACGGGACAATCAACCAGGAGGTGCTTCATGATCCCCCAGTTCTTACTCTCCACTTGTGCCGATCGGATGGCCGTCGAACTCTGCTGTGGCTGCGAGGAGGCGGTCAAGCAAAACCAAACCTCGGGCCGGTGGTTCATCACCATGGGCCATCCGGGCTTCAATCTTCCACAGAACAATGGCCGCGGGTTCAAGACGCGGCGCTGGGCCACGCTGGCGATGGAACGCTGCGCGGGCCGGTGAGGGACGGGCCTCCGGGCCCGGTAAACCGCAGCCCCGGTCCCAAGCCCGGGGTATCAACCAAGGAGGTCTCTTATGGCAACCACAACGGACGTCAAGCCCGCGAGCGATCGGCAGCGGGCGTTCCTGCAAACCCTTTTGACGAGAAAGCTGGTCCCGGCGCCGCTAGCGCAGTCGATCGAGCTGCAGCTCGCGTTGTCGCTCTCGGTGCGGCAGGCCTCGAGTTTTATCGACGCCTTGCTCCGGTTACCGGATCAGGCCAGCGCGCCGGTGGAGGTGCTGAAACCGGCCGCAGCGCCGGTGGAGCGGGGCGATCTTTGGCCGTCGGTCCCGGAGGGCCGGTACGCCGTGGTCGACCCCGAGGATCAGGTCTTGAAGTTTTACGCGGTCGATAAGCCTCGGGAGGGCCGGTGGGCGGGCTGGACGTTCCTGGCGGTGTTCGCGTCGGACGAGCGGCATCCGGTGAAAGCCCACGAGACCAAGCAGCGGATCCTGGACCTGATCGCCGCCAACCCCGAGGCGGCGTCGGCTCGGTTCGGGCAGGAGATGGGCTCCTGCGGGATCTGCGGCCGAACCCTCACGGACGAAACCTCCCGGGCCCGGGGGATTGGCCCGGTGTGCGCCCAGCGGCTCGGGTGGGGCCATCCAGCCGACCCCGCCCCCGACAACCCCTCGGAAGCCTAGCCGTTCCGGCCCCCTACTTCAGAGGGGGCCGAATTCCCTTGTTTTTTCCTGTTGCACGGCGTAACATCGGGAACATGGAAACGGGGCAATCAACCAAGGGGGACGCGATGGAAACCAAGGCAATCAAGACGGTGATCGGGTATGCGGCGCATGCCCGGCTGTTGACGGAAATCGAGGGTGAACTCGGGTATGTGCGTCGCTTCGTGGCGACGCCTTACGCGTACTCCCCCACCCACACGGTGTACCTGTACCGCGGGGTCTCGGTCGTGATCGCGGAGACGAAGCATCGCCGCTACGAAGTCATCCCGGTGCCTGCGACCTTGTCGGTTCGCAACACGGACGAGATGGCGACCCAGGACTTCCTGGCGGCCCGGAAGGGAGGTGCCGCATGAGCACGAAGGTGGCGATGGAGCGGTTGGATGTCTCGGTGGCGCGCGGGCAGCAGGACGTCACGTTCACCGAGCTGTTGGAACGGGAGGGCGAGAAGTTTCGGATCAAGATCCGGTCGAACGCCTACAAGTCGCAGTCGTCGGCGGTGTTGGAAATCTGGAGCCCGGGCGCGCGGCAGTGGAACGAGCTGGTCCGGTTGGACCCGATGGAAATGTCGACGCCCGAGGGCTTGTGCTACAGCCGGGAGCTGCGCTCGGAGGGCGAGTTCCTGGTGGACCGCGGGACGCTGATCCGCCGGGCCTTGTTGGTGGTGGAATAACCAGGAGGTGTCGCATGAACATGAGCTATTGTCGGTTCGAGAATACGTGGCGGGATCTGGTGGATTGCCGGGGGGCCTTGCAGGACATCCTGGCGGGCGAGGAAGCGGATCCGCTCTCCGCGAGCGAGCTGGCCGCGGCCGGGCAGCTGGTCTTTGTGTGTGCGGAAATCCTGCAGGCCGTCGCGGAGGCCGGGTCGGTCGACGAGGAGACGGTGCTGGACTGGTGCGATCGGCTGCCCCACAAGGTGCGGGCGATCTTGGAACGGGCCAACCAGGTTACCGTCCGGGAGGTAGGGGATGGAACGGAATAGGCGGCGCAAACTCCGGCGGCCGGAAGGGCGGTGCTACGAAGTCGCCGCCCAGCTCGTCACGACGCAGGACAAGGGCGTCCTGGTCCACGGGCAGGTCTGGAGCATCCTGCATCGCCGGATGATCGATCACGCCTGGGTGGAGCTGCCGGTGGGGACGTTCGTGGAAGACGACACCCAGGACTCCATCACGCTGGAAGAGGAGGCGGTGCTGGATCTGACGTTGAAGGTCAAACATCGGTTCGTGCCGCGGTGGTGGTACTACGCGGTGACGAAAGCAGAACCGGCCCGGCGCTACTCGCCGGAGGAAACCCGGGCGCAGCTCCTGCGCTGGCGCACCTGGGGGCCGTGGCATCAGGAAGGAGGGCAGTATGGTGATCGTGGATCCGAAGGCGCCTGAGACGCGCTTGCGGGTGGTGGCGGAGGCATTGGAAACGGCGGGCTTCCAGATCGTGAAGGTCTGGGGGGTGGACGACCTGGACCAGGAGGATGCGGGGTTGGATCTGGCGTCCGGGCACCATGTGCAGCTCGGGGACGGGTATGCCATGCTGTACGGTCCGGCGCCAGCCGGGGCCATCCTGGGGCCGCTGGTGGAACAGATCGAGAGCAGTGTGCCGTCGGCCGTCGTCAGGATGGTCCGGGGCGTAACGAAAGGAGGGCGCAGATGAGACAGGTGATGCTCGGGGTCGTGATCGGGTCGGTCTTGACGGGCTCGCTGGGACTGGCGGGCGGGTTGTACGATCGGGACGGCAATCCGGCGGGCCCGCGGGGCTCGATCCAGCAGTTCGATTATTTTCGGCAACGGCAGCAGCAGCTGGACGTCAACGCCATGCGGCGCCAGCTCGAACAACAGCGGGCCCACCGGGGAGGTGATCCATGCGGAAGATGAAGAACGGGGCGATCTCGCGGGTGGAGTTCGTGCGGCGCCGGGAACAGCTCGGGGTCCGGGAAGTCGTCGCGCCCGCCATGGGGGTGTCGCGCCAGACGTTGTTCCGGTGGGAAACCTCCGGGTATCACCCGGTGCCGCCGTGGGCGGTCATTCTCCTGGGCTTCCTGGAGCAGAAGTATCGGGGGCGGGGGATCCCGGATCGTCGGGTGATTGATCGGGCCCACGAGGCCGCGCGGCGGCAGCTCGTTCGGCCGCATTGATCCGGTCGATCAGCGTCCGGTAGCACCGGCGGCACAGGTCGTGCCCTTTGATCGGGGCGAGGCGGTTCCGCCGGACGCCTTGTCGGCTCCGGGGGCTGCGCGTCAGGTTGATCTTGACCTGGACGGCCGCCCCACAGACCGCACACCTTACGCTCCGGGGCATCCCCCGGGAATCCTTACCGTGTCGCCCATATGCCCTCCTGGTCGTTACACAGGCTCCCGCTGGGCCATTGCCCGCACACCCGGTAGATCCGTCGCCCCCGTGCCGCCAGCGGCACCGTGGCGGAGTCGCTCGGTTCCAGGACGGTCGTGAGGGCGATCCAGGCGCCGGTGCTCTGGTTCAGCCGGTCGACCCGATGGCCGTCCGGCAGCGGAGGCGCCTGGGCCCATTGGATCGTGATGGTCCCGGCGGTCGGTCGGTCCGCGACCCGTAGGTCCGTCGGGGCCGTCGGCGGGGCGTTGTCGGGCTGCACCGTGTAGGTGACCGGGATGGACGTCGTGGCGCCGCCGGTCAGCGTAATCTCCACGGAGCCCAGGTGGGTCCCGGGGGCCAGGGTTGAGCTCGAGGCGTGGACCGTGATGGTCCCGGGGCCGGTGCCGCTCATCGGGGCAATCGTGAGCCACGCCGGGGTGGCGCTGGCCTGCCAATCCAAGACCCCGCCCCCCACGTTCGTCAGCGTGATCGTTTGGGCCGCGGGATCGGCGGCGCCGAGCTGGCTGGTGAACGCCAGGGTCGAGGGGGTGGCCTGCAGGACCGGCGGCTCCGGCGCCTTCGGTAACGCCGCCACTTCGGTGGGTGTCATGGCCTGGTCGTAGAGCCACACTTCAAGGTCGCAGTTGCAGGTTTCGTTGAATTTGCTCCCGGCGATCTGCAGCAGGTCGGTCGAGTCGGCCGGAGGCGCTTGCGGGCCGCTCTTGAGCGGCTGGCCGTCTTTGAAGAGCGCCAGGGTGGTGCCGTCATACGTGGCGGTCAGGGCCGTCCAGGCCAGCGCGGGCAGCGGGGTGGGGTCGCAGATCCGGCCGGTCGAACCGTGGCCCGCCAGGACGCCGCCGTCGCCGCAGTAGCCCTTAACCGATGCGTAGAAAAAGAACGTGTAGTTCTTGACCAGAATCGGGTTGAAGCCCACGAGCGCCGCCTTGGGGCGCACGACCGCGTGGATCGTGTAGCGTTTCAGGTTCTGGCTCGGGTCGTGCGGCACGTCGGTTTTCTTGTCCCAATGGCCGAGCAGCGTCGGGGTTGGGCGGATCAGCTGCTTGCCCGCCAGGTTCGACATCGGGGAGAAATTTTGGCTGGTGTCGTAGGCCTTCAGCCCGTAGCACACGTCGGTCGTGCCGTCCGGGATCGTGGTGTCCTGCCAGGTCTTGAGGCCTTTGTCGATCAGCTTGAAGGCCTGCAGCGAGGCCTCGGTGTCGCAGGCCTTGAGGCTCCGCCACACCTGGTAGCCGCCCAGGTCGGTCTCGGTGTTCGGGGTCCACTCGAGCGTGATGGTGGCGGCGTGGGCCCGCAGGGCGAAGAACGCCAGGATCAGTAGGATGAGGGTGGCGGTGAGCCATGCGTACCTGGCGGGGATGGGGGGGTAGTCGTTTGGCATGCGTCCTCCGTGCCTCCGGCGGCCCGGCAGGCCGCCTTCAATTCCCGAATTAATAGCGTGGCGTCTCCCTTCAGAAAACAGGTACAGGTGCTCGGTTGATCGTTCACCAGGCAGCGGTGGTCAAGCGGGGGGGCCGTCAGGACCGGCACCGTCACGCGGTAGTTCGATCCGCCCAGCCCCGGGCTGCACCCGCAAAGTAGCGCCGCCGTCAGCAGCCACGGCAGCCTGCTGTTTCCACTCATAGGCCTCCTGCGCGCGTATCCAGAGGTCCCGGTACACCTCGGCCTTCGCGGCGTTCCGCTGGTCGTGTCGGCCCATCAGGTACTGCAGGATCCCCACGACCAAGGCGACCAAGGCTTTCTCCCACATGGATCCTCCGGGGTGGTCAGTCGCGGCCGAACCAGAGGGTCGTCACCGTGACCGCCATGATCAAAATCAACAGCCCAAGCATGAGCCCCTCCATCAAGCCCCGGGGGCGGCGGGCGGCGTGTTCGAGGTGCGGAGCGTCTCGGGGGCCACGCCCGCGTACACCTGGGTGGCGCTCCCGGCGAGCGCGGTGGCCGCCACGGTGGCGCCGCCGTCAGCGAAGCCCGCGCCGATGGCGCCCAACAGGCCCGACAGGATCACCTGCAGGGATCGCGGGACGTACCGGCCGGACAGCTGGTTCACGCCCTTGGTCAACGCTGCCATCACGAGCGGGCCCATGCTGGCCCACAGCACCGGAATCAAGGTGTGCAGGATGCTCCGGGCATCGAGCCTGTTGGGCGGCTCGAGGGGGGCGCCTTGCGCGTAGGCTTTCAGGGAAAGCCCAAACACCAGCCCGACGAGCGCCGCCAGAAGAAGCAAGCTCAAAATGATTTGCATCAAGCCGCACGCGGGTCGCCATTCGTTCCGGTCAAAGGATGGGTTTGCCATCATCGGAAGATCTCCTTTCTGGTTAGGGATGGGCTTTGAGGTGGTCCAGGATGTACATCGCCATGGCGCCAATCACCGACGCCCCGACCGTCATGGTCGTCAGGGCCCAGGCGGGCACCCGGGACAGCAGTTGCGTCTCGATCGTGTGCATGGCGTCGCTGTCGTCTTTGGCGTGGTCCGCCAGCTGCTTCGAGAGGGCCGCGAGTTCCGTTCGCATTTCCTTCCAGATCGTGCTGACGTGCCGGTCGAGTTCCTTGCGGATGGCCTCGCCGTTCACGCGGGCCGCGTCGGCGTTCTGCCTGACGCCCTCGATTTTCTCTACCAGGAGGCGCTCCACCATCGTGCATTGGGGATGGATCGGGTCGGATGGTCGTAGTTCCATGCGGCATCACACCTCCGCGGTTGGCGTCGCCTGCTTCCGGGCCAGCGACAGCACCAGTGTTAAAGCCTCGTAGCTGCGCGGGTGGCTCCAGGCGAGGTAAATCCAGCCGTCAGCCCGGGACGTGATCAGGGGCTGCAGCTGGTGCTCCGCGAGATAGGGCTCCTCATACGTCTTGAGGGCCATCCAACGGGCCGGGTAGGTCGTGAACGGGCGGCTGTCGAGGTGGAAGCTGTTGCCGGAATACACCCCGAACGAGACGCCCTGCAGGCGGAACAGCGCCATCGTGACGGTGGCTAAGCTCACGTCGGGCGCGCAGGCATCGATGGCGGTCTGTTTGTAGGGCTTGGTGCCGTCGGGGTCCGGGTGGGGCCCACGGATCAGCAGGATCCGGGAATCCAGAAGTTCCCGGAGCTGGACCAGCGCCTGCATCGTTGGGAACGACACGGCGTGCCAGGACACCGGGGTCCCGTTCAGATACCGTTCGCCAGCTCGAAACCAAGGCCCGATCTTGGTCAATTCCTCGGGCGTCACGCAGCCTCCTGTTACGCGGCCGTCAAGGTTTGGGCTAGGAAGCGGCTCGAGCTGTAGCCCACCACCTGCAGGCCGGTGCCGATCGTGTTGGTGATGGTCTTGCTCGTCGCGGCGTTATTGATGTCGTCGCCGCCAGCGCGCTGGATCGTACAGGTATTCGCAGAGGAATCAATACGAATAAACAAAAAAGTTCGCCCGATGCTGGTGGCCGCGCTCGGCAGCGTGGCGATGACGTTCCCGCCGGTGGCGTCGCAGTAAATGATCCGGTCGGTGATCCGGATCGTCACCGAGCCCGTCACGGTCCGGGCGGGTTGCGTCGGGGGGCCGGTGAATTCCAGGACGTTCGTCCCGTCGCAGTACACCAGGGACTTAAAGCCCTGTTCCACCACGATCCCGGTCCCGGCCGAGGTCTTGACCGTCACGGTGAAGGCGCCGGTCGTCGCGTTGTGGACGATGTACAGTTTGTCCCGGTTCGGGACCAGCAGGTTTCGGTTGCCGGTCAACGTGCCGGTCAGCTGCAGCACGGCGTGCCGCATTTCGGTCAACGACAGGGTGTAGTCGCCGGTGCCGCCGATCGCCACCGACGCCTCCGAGGTGATCGCGGTCTCCAGGGCGTTGAAGGCCGTATTAGCCGTAACTTCTTTCTGGTACTGGCTCTGGACAATGTGGTCGATCAGGAGATTCGGGGATGTCGGCATCGGGTGGCTCCTTTGTGGCGTCCTGCATGGCTTTGAAATGCTCCCAACGGTGCGTCATCCGGCACCGCGAGGAACAATAATCTTTGTTCACGGCTTTCTCCGGGCACTTCGGATATTGGCATTGCCCTTTCTGATACCGGTCCCCGTCCCGCGGGGGGCGGAGGGTGATCGGCGGGGTCCTGGGGATCCGCTCCGGGTAGGCCGCCGCCCGGGCCCGCTGGACCGCCCGGGTGATCACATGCGAATCGGCCCGCCGCTGTTCCAGTAGGTCGGCTTCGTCGCCGTGGATCGTCATCCGGCCGTTCATCAGGTAATCGGCCGGGTCGGTGCTCCCGTCGGCCTCGCCGTAGAGCCGCCGTCCGCTCTTGCGGTTGTATTCGCGCCGGGCGTTCCCTGACATGCAGCTGTAGCAGAGCCCCTCGAGGCTCACGAGCGTCTTGGCGACCGGCCAGGTGCAGCGCACGCAGCGCACATGGTAGGGCGAGCACGGAATCATCCGGCCAGCCTCCACCTCTTGCTCCTTCGGCACATGGTAGCCGCAGGTCTCGCAGGTCTTGAGAAAGATCTTCTGCGCGAGCTGGTCGGCGACCGGCCGCGGTTCGCGTGGGCCCACGTATTGCCCTTTCCGCATCCCCATCTACACCGCCACGGTGGTGCCGTAGCCGCGGCCCACCACGCCGCTGAGTTGATACACCACCACCACAATCAAGCTCTGCGGCGCGCCGAAGTCGGTAGTCTGGTCCGCCGCGGAATAGGCCGCGGTCGGTGTCGCCAGGTCCGTCAAGGTCCGGACGACCGCCCCGGCGCCGTCCAGGATGTCCACCTCGTAGCTCTCGGTGGTCTCGCCGATCGGCACGTCGATCGCGTCCCGCCACTCCGCGTTGATCCGGCTCCGGCGGTACCAGGTAATCGTGAGGTTGTCCGAGCCGTCCCGGCTGCCTTGCACGAAGCACGGCGCGTAAGGTTTAAGCCCGGCGCCGTAGTGCGTGAAGCCGCGGGTCGTGGCCTGGGAGACGAGTTGCCCGCTCGTCACGGCGCGGTAATACCGGAGGGCGCCGATGTCGGTGGTGGTCTGCGTGATGCGCCCGACCGTCGTGGTGGTCAGCAGGATAAATCGATCCCCGGTCCGGTGGGTGTTCATGGCCCATTCGGTGCCGTAGCGGCCGCGGAGCAGGTGGGTCAGCCGGTATAGGCTCCCGCCCAGGCTCGTCACGTCCCGGTATCCCAGGATCTCGTCGCCCCACAGCGCCAGGTTGGTGCCGTTCAGCACCGCGTAGTCATCGGCGGCGCTCGTCGGGGCGGGGCCGTAGCTCGCATAAATGTCCAGGTGGTTGTCGTCGTCGAACACCATCCAGCTCTTGCCCAGGATGGCGATCGGAACCGAGCGGCTCAGGCGTTCCTTCACAAACTCGGTGACGTAGACCGTCTCGCTGCCCAGGATCAGCCATTCGGTGGCGACTTCAGTCGAGCGCAAATTGCCGCCGCCTGCATCGGTGGCGTCCCGCAGGTATTCAGTGACCACCTGGGTCGACCGCAGCACGCTGGTGGAAATCTCCCCCAGGCTGGCAAAGATCGGGGCGCCGCCGTCGGTATAGTCGAGGCCGTCCAGGTCGAGGGTCGTGGAGGCCGGGACTAGGACGAACGGATAGCCCGCGGAATGGTAGTCGAGTGTCGTTTGGTTCTGGGCAATCGGCATCAGCTCACCGTGAAGTCGTCAAAGTACACGCTGGAGGTCGCGCCGCCCCAGACGTCCAGCAGAACCGTCAGCACCCCGTGGGCGGTGGGCGTGACGCTCAGGCTCAGTTCCTCCCAGGTCCCGGGCGTCTGGACGGCGGTCGTCGAAACGTCATCAGGAATGCCCGGCACCTCCCAGCCCAAGACCCGCAGCCGAGCTTGGATGGTCGTGCTGCTCCGCTTCACAAATAGCTTGAGCGTGGAGGCCACGTCCTTCTCGAGCACCAGTTCGGCCAGCCGAAACATCACCGGGAAGTCGCTGTCGTAGTTCGCGTTGAGGCAATCGATCCGCCAGCCGAGCCCGCTGGCGGTGTGGCGATTGATCCCGGCCTCGGCCGCCATGAAGGCACCGCTCCCATCGTAATAGCTCCGGTGATCCGTGCTGCTCCCGCCCCATTTCCCAAAATGCACCCAGCCGTCCCCGGGGCTCCAGACGTTCGCCACCACGGGGGTCGTGTCGGTCAGGCTGGTGTTGTTCACCCGATGGATGCCGGTGAGGAAGCCGCTCGCTTCGGTCCCGACCCGCACGCCGCCGGTGCTGTTCCCGGAGGTCGTGAGTGTCCCGACCGACCCATAGCCGCCGCCAAAATACACCCCGACGGTGCCGTCGGTGGCGCTTAGGCTGTCGATCCGGTAGTCGTCCAGGCCGCGATCCAAATTCACCGCCGCATAACTCGTCGGGGTGCAATATTTCGCGTCCAGCGTCTTGATGTAGAGCCGTCGGCAGACGGTCCCATAGGCCACCTCCACGGCATAGCCCGCACAGCCCCGCACCGTGAGGGTGTCGATGCGCCAGTCGTCGTCGTTATGCACGGTGGTGCTGGTCTGCCAGCAGCTATCCGCCCCGGTGTAGCCATGGTTGCGACACGTCAGGTTGGTGATCCGGGCGCCGCGGCATGCGGCAGCGGTGCGGCTTGACTGGCAGCCGATGGCGAGCAAGGTGTCGATCGTGAGGTGGGCACAGTTATTCAGGTTCAACATCGTCGTGCAGTGAACGAGCTGCATGGAGCCGATTTCGCAGTTTTCGGCACCGACCGCGTTATAGGCTGCACTGAATCGCCACAGATGGATGTTGTCGACCCGCACGAAGCTGCGGGAGCTGACCGTGATGCCGTTGAGAGAGTTTTCTCTGGCTGGGGCGTACCAGGTTTCCAGCGTTTGGGTGCTCATGTCGGTCCGGTTCCATCCGCCGCTGAAGGTAATCAGGGATCCGGCGGTCCCGCTGTCCTGGATGGTGAGATCGTTGGTGGACGCGATCGTGACGGGCGTGAGCTTGTAGGCCGCCACCGTTTCGGTGGTCCCGTAGTAGCCCTTGGCGCTGTTGGCGGGGGTGAACCCTTTGACGTTGGCGGTGTCGATCGTGACGGTTGTCCCGCTGATCGCCCGGATGCCATACCAGCCGTCGCCCGTGACGTTCTTCCCGATCAAGGTATTGAGATGGAGGCAGGTGGCGCCCGCCGCGCCGGTGGCGTTGATGTTGTCGAACGTCATCGTGACGGTGCCGGGGTCACTGTCGGCGTAGAGCGCAATGCTCTGGATCGCCGCGCCGAGGGCCGACCCTTTGTCGATGTACACGCCGATCATCGACAGTGAACTCGCGGCTTGGGCCGGGATGTAGAGCGTGTCGACGGCCGTGGTGCCGGTCGTGTCGGAGCAGAGCCGCAGCGAGATGTTCGACGCACTGATCGTCGCGGTGGTGGTCATCCAGAACGTGAGGCCCTGGTAGGACGAGAAATCGGTCGAGGCGCCCAGGCCGAAGTAGGCGATCTTGCCGGTCGTGAATCCTGCAGCGACCGCCACCGACACCACATTGGTACCGCTGGCCCGGGGAGAAGTGCCGAGCGTGCAGGTGACGTTCGTGGAGGCCGTCCAGTTCGAGTCGCAGTCGGTGACGAGCTTCGTCAGGGCGGACGCGAGCACGATGGTATTGCTGTCGTTCGTGAAGGTGGCGTTGACGCCGAGCGAATCGGGTGGTGGGGTGCCCATCACCCGGATGGTGTCGTTAGGAGCGATCCGGGCGGCCGTGGCCCCATTGTTAAAGGTTTTCCAGCGGTTCGCAAACGTGGTGCCGTCGTTCCCGTCGTTCCCGCCTTCGTAGTCAAGATAGTATGTCGCCATGGTTCCTTACTGGGTGATCGTCATGTCGTCAAAATAGAAGTGATGGCTCGACCCGCCGTAGCCCCACAGCTCGGCCTCCACCATCCCGGCTTCGCTGGGGGTGAACAACACCTCCAGCTCCTCCCAGGTCGAGGCTGTCGCTACCGAGGTATCGACCACGTCGCTCGGCACCCCGGCGATTTGGCCGCCCGGGACCACCAGCTTGGCCGTGATGGCGGTGTTGCTCCGGTTGACCCACAGCCGGACCGTCACTTGGCTGCTCGCCTTGCAAAACATCCGGGCGAGCCGGTGGCGGATGGGGTAGGTCGCGGTGATCTCGGTGGCATCGGCGACGGTGAATTTCCACCCGAGGCCGCTCGCGGTGTGCCGGTTGGCCCCGCTCTCGGACGTGATCTGGCATTGGTTCTGCCCGTACTCGATCCGCTCCGCGCCTCCCAGGTAGGTTCCGAGGCGCAAGGGCACCCGGCCCACATAAGCGGAGCTGGCAGAGCGAGGCGTTGAGTCGGTCATGGACGTGACGAGAATCCGCGCATTGCCCAGGACCTCGGTGGAAGCGCCATTGGTGAGCCCGGCGTTGTTCCCGGAGGTCGTCAAGGATCCGATGACCGTCCGGATTCCGCCGATTGAGCCCGAGACGCCCGACCCAGTATTGTTCTGGCAGGTCAAGGATTTGATCCGCCAGTTCTCGATTGCGGAGCGGACCAGACTCACCCCATGGCTTGTGCCGCCCGTGATCGTCACGTCGCCAAGTTCGAAGCTGGCGAAGCAATTGGTGGCGCTGCTGACATACAGGCCGACGCCACTGGTGTTGCGGATCTCAAGGCTAGCCATCTTGACGCGGAGCTGATTGATGAAGCAATGCAGGGCAGAGCCGGAGTTCGTGCCGAATAACTTTACCGCGCCGAACTTCGTCATGAAGGACTTGGTTGCCATGTAGATGGCGACATTGCTGCTCCCGACGGCGTTCGTCGTCACGTCGCCTAAGCTGCATTTGGTGGATCCATTGATATGGATTGCGGTGCCGAGCGACAGCGCGACTTCCACGGCATCGAATTGGAGGTTGTCTCCGATCGTCAGGACTCCATAGAAATTCATCGCCGCCATCCGCATCGGCCCTGACACTGTGGTGTGGTCCCCGTTCGCTTGCAGCCCGTAGTACCACCGGCACAGGTTGATCTTCTCCAGCGTGATGTAGTTTTTGTTGTTCATCGACCAGCCGATCGTGTGGATGCTCCCGTCGAGCCAGGATTCTGAATCCTGGTAGGTCATGTCGGAGCGATTCCATCCGCCGCTGAACGTGATGGGCAACCCGACGGAGCCGCTGTCCTGCACGGAGATTTGCGTGCCGAGGAGCCCGACGGTGTTGGGGTACTTCACGGTCTCCCATTTGTAGAGCGCGACGGTCTCGGAGGTTCCGTACCAGCCCGCCACGGCGCTAAACGCGCCACTCGTCCGGGTGCCGTTATCGAACCCCACGGCGGTCCCATTGATCGACCGTAGGGCGTACCACAGTTCGCCGGTCGTGTTCTTGCTCACCAGGGATGTGAGGTTCAGGTTATCGGTCTGGCTGCTCCCTTTGGCCTTCACGGTGCTGATGTTGTCCAGCAGGATCGTCAGGGTCCCGGGGTCGGTGTTCGCGTAGATGGCGATGGAGCGGATCGAGGACCCAAGCGCCGAGCCTTTGTCGAGGTACACCGGGAACCAGACCGAGGTCTTGCCGCTCGTCTGGGCGGGCAGCGCGATGGTGTCGACCACGGTGTCGCCGGTGGCGTCTGAACAGAGCTTAATGTCCAGCGCCCCGGAGGCGATCGTCGCGCTGTACTGAAACCAGAACGTGATGCCCTGGTAGCCGGAGTAGTCCTGGCTGCTCCCCAGGTCGAAATACGCCACCTTGCCGGTGGTGAATCCGGCGGCGATCGCCAAAGAGCACGAGCGGGTGCCGGTCACAAACGACGTGGAGGCCGTGGCGGTGACGTTCGCAGATCCGGTCCAGGCCGTTTCGCAATCGGTGATCAGGGCGTTCAGCGCCGTGGAGAGTGTGATGGCGCTCGTCCCGTTGGTCCAGGTCGCATCGACGCCCGTGTTGGTCTTGGGCGGACTCCCGATGATCCGGATGGTATCGCCGGGGGCAATCCGCGCCGCGGTCGCGCCGCTGATCACTGTCTGCCAGCGGTTGGCGTAGGTCGTCCCGTCGTTACCGTCGTTGCCGCCTTCGGGGTCTAGGTAGAACGTCGCCATGGGCTCCTGTCACCATAATGGGTTTGGGCTGTTTGTAGCCTTCGAAGACGAACCGGGTACGGAACGGATGCCGTTTGGTCCCGGGGTTTGTGTTGTTGCCGGTCTCAAGGTTCCAGTAGTACGTCACCATCGCGCACCTCCGGGAGCTGTCCGTTCTGGAGTTCGACCATGTAGGGCACGGCCATGCCCTGGTCGAGCATCTTTTGGTTGACGCTCCGGCTCTCGCGGGCTTCGTAGAACACCCCGAGCAGCCGTCCGTACTTTTCCGTCTTGTCCTTCAGGGTCCAGATCGTCAGCGGTTTCCCGATCAACAGGAACCGCAGGAACGATTGGGCCGTGATGTGCCGCGGGTCGTTCCGTTCCACGGCGTTGATCCCCCACAGGCGGATCCGGGTGCTCGTCTGGATCCGCAGCCCCAGGTCCAGCAAGCAGTCCACGGTGTCGGCGTCCACGATGTTCAGCACCTGGCAGCGGTAGTGGTACATCAGCTCGCCACCTCGTAGCCGAATTGGGCGAGGTTGGCTTCGGATTCCGCCCAGGCCGCGGCCGTCTCGGGGTTGGTCTGCCAAATCTCCCGGAAGTTCAGGTAGCCCGTCGTGAGGGTCTGGGAGCTGCCGAAGTAGTTGGTGCCGACCGGCCGGGTAAAGGCCCGGACCTTCCGGGTGCCGGTCGAATCCTTCCGGGCCACCACGTTGGCCTGCACCCCGTAGATCGTGGCGCCGCCGATGTCGGTCATCGGGACAAAGGTGAAGCTGTCCCGGTTGCCGACGGCGCTGCTGCTGTTGTACGTCGTGTCGCCGTCCGGGGTCGTGTCGTCCACCATCGCGCTGTTGTCGGTCCCGCTCAGGGGCGAGAAATCGGCATAGTTCCCCTCGGCGTTCGGCCGGGCGAGATCGATGCGGCAGTCGCCGAGCTGGTCGTTCTGCGGGGCGGAGCCGGTCGTGTCCAGGATGTAGAAATCGTCGCAGGACACCGTATTGGTGCCGTCGCCGCCGAGCCGGACGCTCGTCACGTAGGCGTTGGCGGTGGTCTTGGTGTCTTGGCTCGTCAGGTTCAGGTGGGTGGTCCCGCCGGACTTCACCAACACCGAGCCGGTGCTATCGTTGATCGTGACCTTGATGTCCAGGTGCGCGTAAGCGCCCGCGGTGAACACGGCCGCGGCCGAAGAGCCGAGCGAGGTCGTGTCCCGGAAGGCTTCGACTTTGCCGTCGGTTCGGATCCGGATCTTCACCTGCGTGGAGGTGCTGTCCATGAACCGGACGATGTCCTGGCTGACCGACAGGCTGGACACTTTAAACGCGCCCGCCACGATCAGGGTGGCGGGGTTCCCTGGGACGGTCTTCTCAACGTACTCCGAGGCATCAAACTCGATGCCCCCGCTGCTGTTTCGGCCGCCCGCGGCGTTGATCGCAGGGGAGCCGCTCTGGCTATCCCATTTCTTCGTGATGTCGGCCGTCGCGTAATGGTCGAACCCGTCCATAAACAGAATGCTCATGGGATGCTCCCTTCGTAGCCGAGAGTGGTGTTGGCGACGCCTGCCGTGGTGGCGCTCGGGAACGTGGCGGCCGCCGTGTAGGTAGTGCCGTCGGTGGACTGAAACAGCGCCGCCCCGGGCCAGCCGGTCCCGTAGCTCGGGGTCCCGGCGAAATAGAAGCCCGGGGCATCGTCTTGTTCGCGGCCCATCAACGAGATGTCCATGAAGTACACCAGCGTGGGGGCCACTGAGGGGATCGTTTGGGCGGGCACGTCCGCATCGACCCCCGTGCCCGTCGCGCTATAGACCGAGGCGTCCTCCTCCACCAGCTCCAGGTCGACTCGGTTCGGGTAGGTGTACTCGGCCCGCACGATCCGATAGGTCTGGGTGCTCGAGTCTTCGTCTTGGAACGTCACCACGTCGGTGGGGTCGAGTTCGACGTACTCGGTGCTGAGCAGCATCTTGGCTTGCTGGCGGTCCACCCAGGCGTTGTAGAGCAGCACTTCGGCGATCCGGTGCGCTTCCGTGGCGGTAAAGACGGCCGCGATCGGGACCGACATGACCGAGCGGGCCTCGCCGATCAACCGGCGGGCGTACTGGACGTTGATCTTGTAGAGCGACGCTTCGTCCATGTAGCTCACGTCGACCTGCCAGGGCATTTCGCCCTCTTCCTGGCGGGTGCGTTCCCGCCGGGCAGGGGCTTCGGCGCCGGACTCGTGCCGGGCGGTGTCGGCATACGCGATGGTTTTGACGGACGAGCCGCCGCGCTTCACAAACTTCGCCACGTTGTCGGTCTCGACGGCATCGAAGAAATAGCCGCGCATCAAAGGCTCGAGGGCATTCCGCGCGGGCATCCGGCTGGCGAGCGCGTAGCCCCGGACGGTGTCGCCCGCTAAGGCAGACGCGTTGATGTCCGAAAGCGTGAGGCCGGTCCGCAAGGAAATGTCTTCGACCACTTGTTTGAGGGTCGTGGTGGTGCTGGTGGGGCCGGGCGTGAGCGGCACCTTCGCCACGCCGCCGCCGCCGGTCGAGCCGCTCACGTAGGACACCATCGCAAACATGGAATAGGGATAAATCTGCATCTCGGCCCAGATTTTGTTAGCCGTGTCGGCGATCTCGTAGCTGCTCAGGATAGCGCCGGTGGCCTTGTCGAGTTCATGGATCCACCAGTTCCCCAAGAACTCCTTGCTCAAGGCATAGAGCGCGCCGGTCTGCGGATGGATATCGATGGCCTCCCAGGCGTAGAGGCGACCGCGGGTGGTGTCCCAGTGGACGGTGCCGAGGTCTTCCGACATCTTGATGATGTGGGACAGGCCTTCGTCGGAGTTTTCATATTCGATCTTGAGATAAATCTTCCGCTCGAATTTGTCCCACTTGAGACGGTGCCGACTGCTGATGCTCCCGACCACCGGCTGCGCTTCGTACCGCCGGGCATAGTCCTCGTCGACCGCCCACACCTTCCCGCTCCAAAAGACCGCATACCCGTAGGTCATCTTGTTGTCGCTGAAGTCGGTATCAGCGCACAGCCCGAGAAATTCCTCGGCCACGATCCGGGTCCACTCCGTCGGGTTGATCGCGGTGCCCCAGCCGGAATAGTCGTTGATCGTGTGGACGATCGCGTTGGCATCCCAGTTCCCATGGACCAACAGCGTCTTGGGCCCCTGTTCGTTCATGACTTGCGCGGCGATGGTCCGCATGTCCACGTCGATCAGGTGGGCGGTGCTCAATTCAAACGGGTTCCCGTCGCCGTCTGCGTCCACCAGGATATTGACTTCATAGGTCCGGGTGTTGATCGTGGCGGCCATCCCCCCTCCGATGTTGCCAAAGCCGTAGGAGTCGGAGCTGATGAACATCCGGGGCGGCATTTCTTCAACCTTCGCGGGACTCGGGTCGAACCCGAGAGCAAACGGGATGTCGAGGTAGTGGTAGGCCGGTTGATAGGCGATCCGCGTGGGGCGGGTGATCTCGTTCTGGAAGATCCGCACCACGTCCAGGTCGGGCGTCAGCACCAGGACCCGGTTCTTCTGCCCGTGGACCGCCCAGACGAAGCCGGTTTCGAGATCGATGGCGAGATCAGTAAACCAGCTATAGTGCGGGTCCGGCGATTGATAAAACTGCGCCGTGATGGCGGTGGTCCCTTTGGCGATCACCTCGAAGTGGAAATTGGGGATCCGGTTCCCGAACTTGGTCAACAGCAGGTCTTTGAACACGATGTAGGCTTGGCCCCGGAAGGCAGGCACGTTCCCGGCGCCTTTGTCGGCTTCGATGGCGGAACAGGGCAGCTGGGTCTCGGTGCCGGTGTACAGTTCGTAGGCGAAATTCACCCCGACGGGCGGATCGTTGAAGTCGTACCAGAGCTTGTCGTCGGTCCAGATCCGGCCGATCCCCACGATCTCGTTCGAGCAGAGCGAAATGGCAAAACTCGCCGTGTAGGTGTAGGTCCAGGTGGTCGTGGTGGGGGGCTGGCCGCCTTTGCCGGTCTCCACTTCCTCGGTCGAGCTGGTGGCGTGCTCGATCAGGCCGGTGGACCAGATCACGTTCCCGGCGATCCGCACCTTCCCGTAGAGCGCGGGGATCGCGTTCCCGTAGGTGCTGGTCTGGACCGCGAGGTCGTCGAGCCGGGGGCCGAAGATGTCGGTGTTTTGCTGGTCGGCCGGGAAGAGGAACGACCCCAGGATGCTCCCGGTCAGCGCGCCGATGGCAAAGCCGAGCTGGCCGAAGCCGCCCAGCGAGCCCAGCAGGCCGCCCGCGACCGCAAACCCGAGTTGAAGCCCGAACCGTCCGCCCGTGTTACCCATCGAGCCCTTTCAGCCGATACACGCGGCAGAGGCCCCGGCGCAGGTCGTCGTCAAACCGTTGTTCCACCACTTTGCGGTGCTGCGCGGAGGCATGGATCACGGTGCCGTCGCCGGTCCACAGGGCGGTGTGTTGCGGGTCCTCCCCGGCCACCGACAGCACCAGAATGTCGCCCGGCAGCCGGGCGGCCTCGGTGCCGATGTTCTCGCAGTACCGATCGAGGGTCTCGTACAGGGCCTGGCTCCCGGGGCGCTTCGAATAGTTGCGGATGTCCTCGGCCTCGAGGCCGTGGGCCCACGCCACGCAATACAGCAGCCCCACGCAGTCCAGGGCCTGGCCGGGCTCGCGGCCTTGGTGCCGCCACTTGGTCTTGAGCTCCACCTCCTGGCGGGCCCGCGTGATGAGGTCTCGTCCGGTCATCGGATAGCCGATATCGCCGCGCTCTGCTCTTGAGGCACGAACGGTTCCCCTCGAAAGTTCAGGATGTTGCCGAATTTGTCCCGGCAGGTCGTCCAGGCCTTATCGCAGCCCGCGTACACGCTGTAGGCGTCGCCCACCTGGATCGTGTTCCGCATCGGGAGCACCAGTTCGAACGTCGTGGTCCCGTTGGTGAATTGCTTGACTTCCATCTGCAGGGTGGCGTTGGTCCCGCTGGTCCAGGTAATCAGCCCGCCGAGAAAATAGCCGTCGGCTTCGTTTCTCGTGGAATCGGCGAAGATCCGCTTGTTCGTGACGCTCGTCACGGTGCCGGTGACCGTCAGGGCCTGGATGGCGGTCCAGGTGACGCTCCCGTCGGTCGTGGTGGCCCCCAGGGTCGTGTTCCAGGTGGGCTCCGAGCCGCCGCTGGTGCCCGCCACCGTGCAGACGAAATGCCGCCCGTTCGGGGTGCTGGGCCGGACGGCCGACCCGGTGGGGGCGTCGCCGGTCGTGCGGGCCGTGTAGGCCGTGCTGGCCTGCCAGACCCCGGGGTTTAGCGGGACGCCGCACCGGCTGTCGCCCAGGTCCGCCCGGCAGCCCGGGGTGTACACCTCGAGGATCTGGCGCTGGAGGCGTTCCAGGAGGCCCCGGATTTCGGCTTCGAAGCCGACCCGGGTCATCCGGACGTTGCCCAGAAACCCGCGCCGGAGCTTCAGGGTGCCCTGGGTCAGGTCGGCCCAGTTCACCAGGAACAGCTCGAGGCTGGCTCCGTCGTACACGCCGTTGTTCACGTCGGTGTCGGTAATGCCGAGGGCGTCGAGAAAGCCCTTCACGTTGAGGTTGTCGACGTTCAGCCCGGCGGTCGTCTGGGTCGTCGTGGGGTCGAAGCCTTGGGCGCTCCGATACGTCACGCCGCTGACCACCAGGTCGCTGGTGTGGGACGTGTAGCCCGAGACGGCGCCCGCGGCGGTCGTCATCTTCCAGCACACCGCGATGGTCGTGACGTCGCTCTGCAGGTGGCTCAGGAGCTGGGCGCTGGCGGCCTTCATAGCCGTAGCTCCACCAGCAGGACGCCGTCGGCGCTGCCGAGTTCGAAGTCGTCGAGGCTGGCGGGCAGGTGGTCCACGTCGAACCGCACCGGCACGTCGAAGTCGCCGGTCCAGTCCAGGACGTCGCCGGGCTGCACATGCTTTTCGGCGGTGCCGCCGCTGGTGTAGGCGCTGTAGGCGCTGGTGTTGACGCCGAGGTTAAATTCGGTGGCCGTCACGCCCGCGATCGTGAAGAGGGTATTGTTCACCTGGGTCATGCCGCTCACGTTCTTGATCCAGATCTTGTCCCCGTTGCTGAACCCGTGGGAGCTGCCGGTCGTCACGACCCCGGGGTTGGCTTGCGTGATGGCCGTGATGGAGGCGCTCGAGACGGCCGTCAGGGTGGCGATGCCGGTCGTGGTGTCGAGCGTGAAGCTCGGGAACGGGGACGTGTTGAGCCGCATCGTCACGCCCGCCACCGGCTTCGTGATGGTCCGGACGTAACTCCGGGGGCCGCTCGTATAGGTCTTGATCAGCTGCACCGTCGGGGCGCCCGTCTTGGTCAGGGGCTCCTGGGTCACGTGGTAGTCCGCCCAGTCCTTGTACCGGAACCCATAGGCCCGGCCGTACCGGGCGTAGAAAAACTGGGTCAGGGCGGTGAGCTGGGCTTCGCTCCGGACGCCGTAGGACACGTCGTAGCGGGCCCGGGACAGCGCCCAGTTGATGTTCCGGGCTTCGTGGCCGGAATCCAGCACCACCACGTCGGTGAGGAATTGCGGGCCGCCGCGGGAGCCATAGCTGATGTCGCTGGGGAATTGGACTTCGTCAAACGATGGCATCGGGGGTCCTCTTCGTCACTTTCCAGTTGTGCCAGTAGAGCGAGACGTACCGCGCTTCCTCGCCGTCTCGGCTAACCGCTTGATGCACCAGTAGGATTGGATCACATGGACAGGCCGCCGTAGCCGTGTGCGTCTGATGAACCGGCAGCACATGCTGCACGGCGCCGTCATGCACGCGATCAGGCTCGACCACCAAGACGATCTCCATCCGGGCATTCGCCATCTCCTACGTGATCCTCTTGGCTGCGCGCGCCAGGGCGCTCGACATTTGCGCTTGGATCTGCATTTCGCTCCGCCGCACTCCGGCGGCGTCGGGCGTCATGATCGTGATGGGGGCATGGACCGTCACGCCGCCGCCTTTCATCTGGACCGGCACCTTCCCGCCTTTCAGCGGGATCACGGCTTCAGGCGTGTGGCCTTCGCTCACCCGGAGGAGCCGTTCGTTGTACGACAGCATGCCGCTCTGTGCGCCCGGGACGTCGTAATAGCTGCGGAAGTGGCCGCCGCGGTAATCGAACACGCCGCCGTGCCGGAAGCCCGGGCCGAACAGACTCGGGTCGGTGGCGCCGCGCTGGGCCGCCCGGGACGCGCCTTCCGCGCCAGCGGCGCCGAAGCCCTCCCCGGTGAACAGCCCGAAGATGCTCCCCCCCGCGCCGCCGCCTTTCCCGAACAACGCGCCCGCGCCTTCCAGGACCTGGTCAAAGAGTTTGTTTAGGGCGATCTTGATGGACAGCCGGACCATTTCGGCTTCGACGAAGTTCACAAACTGTTGCATGTCGGCCTTGCCGGTCAGGACCATTTGGGTCAGGGCGTCCTCGAGGTGGCCGTAGGCCTGCTCGGCGGAATGCACGATCGTGTCGAACCCGACCCGGAAGGAATCGATAAATCCGTTGATGGCGTCGGTGTTGCGGAGTTCGGCGCGCTGGTCCTGCAGGGTCTTGGTCAGGACCTGGAGGCGCTGGACTTCCTCGGGCCCCAGGTCCACGCCTTGTTGCCGGAGCGCGAGTTCGGTCTGCAGCGCCCGGGTCGAGGCCTCGCGTTGGTCGAGCTGTTGCCCGGCCACCTGGTTCAGGATTTGGGTCTGCTTCACCTCCCGCTCGAGTTCAAACGTGGTCCGGGTCAGGAGGTTGAGGTTCCGGGCGCGCAGCACCTCTTGGATCTCTTGCTTGGCGGTGGCTTCGTCGAACGCCCCGCCTGCGCCTTCCCGTTCGAATTCCCGTCGTCGCCGGGCCAGTAGGGTCTCGGCCGAGGGCTGCTCGGTCCCGACGGCGCCCCGGATGGACCCGATCGGGGCCGCCTGGGTGCCGCCCTGCAGGTCTCGGGTTTCCTCCTGCAGCCGGGCCAATTCTTCGGCGGTGTCGAGCCGTTGGCGTTCCGCCAGCATCAGCCCGCGGACGCGGGTCTCGGTCTCGGCGATCACCGTGGCTTGTTTCTGGAGCCAGTCGAGCTGGCTGGGCAGCAGGGTGGTGACGCGCTCTTTCTCAAGCGTCCGGATCATCTGCGCTTTGATCTCGGCTTCCCGGCGGGCCGCGCCGAGCGGTTGCTGGAGGGCTTCCTCCTGGTCGCTCAGATCGCGCTGCAGGTCCGCGGTCTGCTCCATGATCTTGCGGACCGCTTCGTGGCTCCGCTGCACCATCTCGAGGTTGGTGTTCCAGTCGGCCGTCAGGAGCTGGGCCTTGGCGAGTTCGAGGAAGTAGCCCTTGATCGTGTCGCGCTGTTGTTTGTTCAGCTCGAGGCCTTGTTTCTCGAGGTTGCTGATGGCCTCGAGGGACCGTTTCTCGGCTTCCGCCACCTCCGGCTGGAATCCGAGGTCCCGCTTTTGCTGCTCGAGGGCGATCTCGTCCTGCAGGTTGGCCCGGATGAACGCCATTTGAGCCCGGACTTTTTCGGCGTTCTCGTCGAGGGTGTTGGCCTTCAGGAGGGTGGTGGCGGAGGCCCCGGCCTCAGCCAGCTCTTTCGTCTGCTGTTGGGCGGCCTGGAAGTTGGCCCGGAGCCGAGCAAAGAACCGATCGGTCTTCTCCCCGGCCTTCTCGACTTCTGGTCCGCCTTGGAACAAGCCGCCCAGGGTCGTGGCGTTCGGCCCGGGCGTCAGGGTGTTGCCCGGCGTGCGCTTCAGCTCTTGCCCGGCCGCCAGCTCGGCACTCTTCTGTAGCATCTTGCCCAGCGGGCTCCCTTGGGCCAGGTCCAGCACGCCGGTCCCGAGCTGGGACGCCATCTTGCCGATGTCCTCGACCTTGAGCCCGAGGGTGTTGGCGAGGGCCAGCGCAGCCACCAGGGCGGCGCGGCCGCTGGTTCCGAGGAACAGGTAGCCCACCACCCCGATCGTCTGGATCTCCGGGGGCAATCGCCCGAAGGCGTCGAGGGCGTTTTTGATCACGCTGAACAGGAGCTTGCCGAACGGGGCGATGGTGTCGTAAGTCGCGGCGGCTGCTTTCGCCATCAGCTCGAGGGTCGTGATGGTGGCGTCGGCGATCTCCTTGCCCGCCCGGTTGATTTGCTCGGGCTGGAAGGTGTCGGCGATCGTCTTGAAGAGGGCCTTGAAGTAGTCGTTCAGCCCGCCCCGCATAATCGCCACCTGGAGGTCCTCCCAGGTGTCCTTCACGCGGGAGAATTGAAATTCCATCTGGTTCGCCATCACCTTGGTGGCGTCGGGCGCGCCTTTCCGCAGCACCTCGATCAGCCCGCGCTGCAGGGCTTGGTCGGTCTTTTGGACTTCGATCCGGATGCCGTTGAAGGCGATCAGGGCCTTGCCGGTGCCGAGGTCGATCAGCTGCACGCCGAGCTGCCGGAGTTGCCGTTCTTGGGCGCCAATGATCGCCATCGTGGCGGTGTTGATGTCGACGCCGGTCTGGGCCGCCATGTTGGCGATGGTGTCGAGGGCTTGTTCGGCCTGTGGGACCGCGTTGGCGACCAACAGCCGGAAGCTGGACGCCAGGTCCTCGTCTTTGAAGAATTGGAATTTATCGCCGATGGCCCGGACCCGCTCGAGCTGCACCCGGGCGGCCGCGGCCGACGTCGTCAGGGCCGTCATCTGCCGTTCGGCCCGTTCCAGCTCCATCGCCACCCCGAAGGCCTCCCGGGCAAACGCCCCGAGCGCCAAGGCCGCCAGGGCCGTCTTGACCGACAGGATCGAGGATTTCATGCGCTCGAAGCGCCGCTCCATGTCCTGGGTGGCGACCCGGGCGGTGCTCGACATGCTGGTCAGGGCGGTGCGGACCTGGGCGGCTCCGGCTTGGGCGCCCTTGCTGTTGATCAGGACGTTCAGGACCGCCATCAGACGTTTCCTTTCGGCTGCAGGATGGTCCGCTTGGTTTGTTGCTGCCGGTCGTAGAGCTGCAGGTACAGCAGGTCGAGCCCGCGGATCTCCATCGCCAGGTCGAACCGTTCAGCGTCGTCAAACCCGGCCATCCGGCAGAAGGCTTCGATCTCCTGCAGGGGGATCGGGCCGGGGCCGCCGAAATGCACGGGCCGGGACGGGTGCAGCATGGTGAAAACTTGCATCAACAGGGCGTTCTCCTCGTCGAGATCGGGGCGGCTCTGGTTGACCTTATGGTCCGGTCCTTGGGCGGCATAAAAGGCCTCATCTTTACCGTAGGCCAGCTGCCATTCCAGGACCGCGGTTAGTTTTTTTCGCGCTCCTCCTGCAGTTCCAGGCGGAACAGTTCGGCGTCCTGGATCAGGCCTGCGAGCCGGTCCTTGAACACCACATACGCGATGTCGGTCCACACCTTCACGACGTTGGCCCGGCTGAAGTCAAACGGGGCATTGCCCGCCACGAGGTTCCGCCAATCCAACAGCACGGTCCCGTGCAGGCTTTCGGCTTCGGCTTTCGCTTGGGCCTCGGGGTCTAGGCCTATGCGTCGGCCGCGGGCCACCAAGGGGGCCAGCCGTTTCCGGAGCGCCTTCTGGTAGTGGATGTTGTCGGCCCGGGCGATCTTCACGGCCGGACGATCGCCGATCTCGTCCTCTGGGACTTCGTGGTCTCCGCTGTCCTCCAGCACAATCCAGATGCCCTCGACTGCCTTCTTTGAATCGGTGCCCATTTCGCGCAGGATGTCCATCAGGTGTTACCTCCTTGGGTGAATGACACGGGTGGTGGGGTTTCGGGATGAGGGGCATCCCATCCCGGCCCCACGGGTCCGCACGGCGGCGGGCCGGGGGATAGGGCCCCGACCCTGGCGCCGTGCGGGGCGTCCTTACGTCAACAGATCGACCTGCATCATCGCGCCGCTCGTCGTGTTCCGCTTCGCGGTGAATTCCATCGTCAGCATGACGTCCTGGTTCAGCCCGGCGCCGACCGGCGCGGCGTTCGTAAACTTCAGGTTGCTGATCGTGATGATGGTCCGGTCGTCCTCGGGGCTGTCGATCTCGACCGTCAGGTTCGAGTCGTTGTGGTCCAGGAATTTGGTGTAGAGGGTGGCGTCCTCGAAGTACACATCCAGGCTGCCGGTGATCTCGAAGCTCCCGAGGTTGATGCCGATCGGGTATTTGTTCCCCACGGCCGTGAGCTGCCGGGGGTTGGCGTTCAGGTTGAACCGGAGGGCCTTCACCGGCGTGGTCAGCCCGGTGCCGTTCTCCTGCAGGGTGCCCACGTTGCTGGTGGCGCCGCAGACCGACAGCCCGGCCGCCGCGTTCTTGCTGCCGCTGATGGTCGTACCTTGCGACACCGCCCGCGAGCCCAAGAGCCCGAACGAGCCGGTGATGATCTGCTCGGCTTCGATGTTCATCGCCCAGGTCGAGACCCGCATGCCGCGGTAGTGGATGAATTGGGTAACGTCGTTGAAGCTCTTTTCCACCAGGTAGCTGTACTTGTTGGTCCCGGTCCGGGCCATTTTCTGCGAGACGGTGGCGGAGCTGCTCGCCTGGACCGTCCCGCTCGGATTGGTGATGGTCAAATCCGTCGAGGTGATGGCGGTGATCCTGAACACGCCGTTATTGGCCGCGTCCGCGCCGGAGACCCGCACCCATGCGCCTACATCGAAATTCACCCAGGTCGACGCCGGGGCCGTCAGCACTTGGGTGCCCCCGCCGCTGGCGGCGAAGCTCAAGTTAGACGAGCCCGTGAAGGTCGCGGTCCCGTCGGTGAACTTGCTGCCCAGGGCGCCTTCGATGAGCAGCTCAAAGTCGGTGAATTTGTACTCGATGTTGATGTCCCCGCCGCTCCCGGCGCCGACTTCGATGATGTCGTCGGTCAGCCGATCGGCCCGCACGATGTTGCTCCGGACGGTCCGTTTCTCGTAGGCGATGGTCTCGCTGGTGTAGGGCAGCTCCACCATCGTGGGGGTGCTGGGTACTTCGTCCCAGGCGGTTTCCTCGCTGATGTGTAGGGCAACGCGGTTGCTTTCTGCTTGTGCCACGGGATGCCTCCTTTGTGAACCGGGCGGGTGTTCCCCCGGGGTTAGATGGTTTTGTCCCTGATGTAGGGGATCACCACGTTGAGCTGGTACCAACCGTTCCGGGCGCCCGCGGCTTCCGCGTGCGGCGTCCGGCAGCGGATCAGCCCGCTGGCACCGGCTGAAAACTCTTGACGCTGAAACACGGCCGCGATGCTGTCGGCGTAGGTGGCGGCCGCCTGGGTCCCGGTGTGCTCCGGGACAAACACCTGCACGATGATGACGCCTGCCCAACGGTGCAGCTGGGGGCTGTCGCCGAGCGTGATCTGGTGGCCCTCGCCGCGCCGGATGAACACCGCGCAGTAGGCGGTCTTCAACTCTTGCAGCGGGCTGTTCTCGTACTGGATCGGAATGGCCGTGAAGTTGGCCGCGAGGCGGGCTTCGATGGCCTGGCGTTCGTCGGCGTAGCCGCTCATCCCGGCACCTCCCGGAGCGCCACGTCGAGTTCGGTCTCGGTCTCCTGGATCGCCAGCGCCACCATCCCGCTGGGGGCTTGGCCGCTGTGCCCGTGCTCGAGGCGCTCGATGTAGGGCAGGTTATTGGCGATCCAGATGTCGTCGTAGGCCTGGACGCTGGCAAGCGCCGCGCTTGCCTGCTCCACCGCCACCACGCCCGCCGGGGGGCTCGGGGCCTCGCCGGTCTGGTACTGCTTGTGTTCGCCCGCAGGGGCGGTGGTCTCGCTGGGATCGCCGATCGTGATGACCCAGCTGGCCCGGGCCCGGCCGGTGTCGACCGGCGTCCGGGACACGATGCGGGCCAGGAGATCAAACCCGATCTTTTTCATCAGCGTCACCAGCTCGATCTGCAGGGCCTTGGCGAAGCGCGCGAGGTCCCGGTCGAAGTTGAACAGGTGTTGCTGTTGTTCCGCGCTCGCCATCTAGGGTCTCCTGACCTGCAGGATCCAGAGCCCGTCGCTCGGGATGCCGCGGATCTCCACGACCGACCAGACGGCCGTCCCCACCAGGATCGTGTCGTTCTTGCCGGGCGTTACCGCCAGGTCGAGCCCGGCCACCAGGCACTTCTGGTCCTCGGGGCGGATGCGATCGCCGTCGATCTCGCGGTCGCTGAAACTCGTGAACAGGGCCTCGATCGCGTAGGTCGTGGTCGAGACGGTGGGGGTGCCGGTCGTCGGGTTGTACACAGGCGTCCCGGCCACCTGGTAGGTGGCGGCCTTCCGGAGGTTGCCGGTGGCTTTCAGGCCGCTCTGGACAAACTTCTGGATCGTTTCGCTCAGCCCCATCAGACCCTCACGAGCTTCACGACGCCCGAAATCTGCGCGCCCGCGTCGCCGTACCCGGCGATCAGCGACAGGACGGCCTCGGGCAGCATGGGCCGCTCGTCGCTCTTGTCGAATTCGAGCTCGACGACGTCGGCTTTCAGCCGGGTGATCCCGTAGCCGCGTTCGGCAGTCCGGTCCTCGGTCAACAGCCACCGGGCCAGCTCCGCGGTGGCCTGCTTGAGGAACGTCGGGATCGCGTCGACCGCCACGGTGTAGCCATCCCGGTCCAGCACGCTGCTCCGGGGCCAGCGCAAGGCTTGGTCCGCCGTGTACTTGCTCCCGACCCAGTTCACTTCGGCATCCAGGATCCGGGTGGCCCAGATGAGCGCGCGGGCCTGGTCGTCCGGGTCCGCGTTGGTCCAGGCGCTCCCGTACAGGTGGGTGTCGTGGTAGGCCGTGGCCTCCGCGAGCGTGCTGTAGCTGTTGGCGTTGGCGTCACCGGCGGTTGCGATCAGTGTGACTGGCATGCGGCCCCCTTAGTTGATCCGGCTCGTCACTTTGAACTTGCCCTTGAAATAGACCCGCGCGGGGGTGTCGCCCGTCACGGTGTCGGTGATCCGGATGTCGTACTTGTAGCTGCCGATCGGCACGTCGAAGGCATCCATGTTGATCGGGATCAGCCCGCCCGATACGCCGGTCCCCGGGTAGGTGGCTTGGTAGCCGGTCCCCAGGGTGTCGGCATCGGGGCCGATCGACAGCGTGGCGGTCCAACCCACCACGGTGGCGTCGGTGCCGTCCGCGTTCGTCAAGTGGACCGTGATGTCGTCGGTGTCGTCTTCGCTGCGTTCGAGATCGCACGTCACCGGGGCGCCGAGGGCGGTAGCCATCACTCCACCTCCGCTTCCAGCGCTGGCACCAAGTCGGCCGCCAGGACGGTGTCGGTCAATTCGGCCTCGAGGGTCGTGTCGACCAGCTCAGCTTGTAACGGTTCCATGATTGCTCCTCCGCTTATCAGGACGACCCCGGTGGTGCCGCCCCCGCCCTGCAGGTACCAGAGGCTGTTCCACATCAGGGCTCCTGCAGATCCACATCGTTCCCGACTTTCGTGACGGTCTTGCTCACCAACGGGGTCGTGGTCCCTTTCAGGAATTTCTTAAACGTCGTGGCGCGGATCTCTTCGTCGGCCTCCAGGATGTCGCCGATCCGGGTCAGCAGGGTGTCTTGCGGGGTGCTCAACCCGCTCCCGACGGTCTTCACGATCAACCCGGCGCTATTGCCGATCAGCAGGCTGGCGCCGCCGTCGAAGTTCGTCACGTCGCCGAGGTTATGGTTCGCGCCCACGCAGCTCACCAGGTAGGGCGTGCCGGTGTATTCGAACGAGACCGTGTACTGGTTGATGATCTCGAAGGTCCGGGCATACGTCACGCCCGAGAGCGTCACTTCGGTGTTGTGCCGGTGGGTGTCGGGATACGCCATGCCTGCCTCGTCATCCTCCAGGTCTTTCAGCGTCAATCGAAACGCATCTACGTCCAGCTCGTAGACGGTCCCCCCGAGCGCCGTGAGATCGGCCTGCGGCACGTTGATGATCCGCTGCCCCCAGTCGATCGTAATCGCCACCTATCGCTCCGTCGGGCCGGTCCCGAGTTGCTGTCCCATCACCCGGGCGAGTCGGTGTTCGACGTGCTCGAGCCGGGTGCTGAGCTGCGCGACCGTGGCCTGCAGGACCTGAATCGTCCGGAGGCCGTCCCGCAGGAGCGCTTCGTGCTCGCGGATCGTCTGCTCCACCGCCGTGGCGTTCCGCCGGGGCAGGGCCGTGATGGTGATGTCGTTACTCATCGGCGATCATCTGCACCGAGGCGCTATAGCCGGTGGAATTGCTCACCGAGCCGCCCAGCGCCGCGGTTTTGTAGAGCGGGCTGCCGGTCGCTTTCCGCACCCACCCGCTCACCGGCTGCGCGGAGCTGTACACTTTTGATGTTGAGAGATTGCCGCTCCCATCGGTCGTGCCATAGAGGCAGGCGTAGGTCGCTTTGATCGTGCCGGTCGGACTCGAGCCGGGCGAGCTCGCCATCGTGTAGGTATAGGAATTCGACCCGGTCACCGTGATCTGCCATACGCCATTATTCGCCGCGAGCGAGGCCCCCTTGATCACGACATAGTCGTTCGTCGCCAGCCCGTGGCCGGTGTGCGTCACCGTCGCGGTCGTGCCGCTGTTGCTGATCGTCACGGTCACGTCGAAGGGGAAGGGCCCCCCTGAGGCCGCCTTGAGGAGGACTCTCGCTCCGGAGATGTTCGACCCGCTCGTGTTCTTCACGTTGACCGCGACCGTGACGGCTCCGGCCACAATCGAGATCGTCGCCCCATCGGTCCGGTAGCTGGGGGTCGTCCCGCCACTGATCGTCAACGTCACGGTGCCGGTCGTGCGCTTGAAATGGATGGCCGAGTCGTTGACGTTGTTGCTCGCGTTGTACCCGCTGAACGTCACATTCGTGAGCGTCATGCTGGTCGGTGAAGTCGTGCCAAATTCAATAGCATGCGTCGCCGCCGTGCCCTTCGTGTAGGTCATGCCGGTCATCGGGGTGCTGGGATTCGTTGCGACGTCCCAAATCAGCGCCGAGGTATTGGCCGTGCCTTCGTAGCCGGAGACTTGGGTGCTCGTGAGCGTCGCGCCCGCGGCGGTGATTTGCCCGCAGGACCCGATGGCGCTTTGGGTCACCGAGCACTTGGAGTTCAGGGTGACGATCCGCAGGTTCCCGGCGACGAGGCCCACGGCCGTGAACGTCCCGCTGGTCCCCGTGACGACCAAGTCCCCCTTCTTGGTCGCGCTTGATTGCACCACACAGCTCAGCCACGTCACCGACGTGCTCGCGTGCTGCAAGTCGATGGTGATGCCCATCCAGGTGTCGTTGACGAGCGCTTGCTGGGGAAAGATGATGGTAAAACTCCCATCGGTGAACACCAGCGAGGAAGCCGAGCCGAGCTGCACCCGGGCCAGGCAGTTATAGACGCCGCCGACCAATCGAAAGACGCCATACTGATTGGTGGTGTTTTGATCGCTGGTAGCGAAGTCGGCAAACACGCCGCTGGTGCCGGTCAGCACGAGGGCCGCGCCGCCGTTTACATAGTCGATGGCATCCATGACCACGTTGGGCGAGGTGCCGCCGACCGACGGGAGCGACACGGCCAGTCCGAAATAGCGCACCGAAGATTCGCCTGATCCGCCGCCCGCTGTGGCGTCAGGGGTCCGTGACACATCGATCCAGACCCGCACCCAGCCGCCCAGGGCCGGGTATTCCGTCAAATTCAGAGCGTGCTGATCGTAGACGCTTGTGGAATCGCCGAGCCACACCTGCAGGGCGGTGAGGTTCCCGTAGTGGGTCACCCAGCACCACATCGCCACATGGCAATCGGCGGCTGAGAGATTGTTGCCCGCGCCGTCATCGAGCCAGAACCCCTCCAGCGTCACACCAGACCGACGACGCGCTCCTGATTGTGAGGCTTGCAGAAAAATGTCTGTGTTCACACCCGCGCCGCCGCCCGATCCAATGTTGCTAAAGGTGGGTGAGCCTTCTAGGTCATGCACGCGCGTCAAATTGGAAGTCACCGACGCCATTAAGGTCTCGTCTGTGGTTCCGAGTTCTGGTTCTGCGGATTACTCATGGCGTACCGGCGCCCGCTCGGACGCACCTGTACCGAGAATTGCTGACAGGTGCCGCACTGTTGCACGAATTGCCCGGGGCGTCGCTCGGCGATGTCGGCGAAGTCGGCACCGGCGCAGTAGGGACAGCTAAGCGACGTCATAAAGTTCCCCCATGATGGAGACCGTGGTCCCGGTGAACGCCTGCGCTTGTCCATAGGCCCGTTCATCGAGGAGCAATTTCACACGCCAATCGCTGCCGACCCGTCCTTGTTGCCGGGAGACCCGGCAGATCGTTTGCCCGCCGACGTAAATGATCGAGTCGATCCCGTCGTCGTAGAGCGAGATGTCCGGCTGCAAGACGATGATCCGCTGGGTGCCTTGCACATTGTTGTAGTAGCGCTCGTATTGGTGAGCGATGGGATACCAGTTCCCGCCGTTCTTCCCTTCAACCACCAAGCCGAGGCCGCCCGGCAGGTCGTTCGGCGCGAGGCTGTGGTAGTCGATGATCATCCGCATGCTCGTCAGGCTGAAGGTGTTGCCCTGCGTCGGCGAGCAATAGAGTTGATGCACGCCGTTCGCCGTGATCCCGGCGTTGGTATAGGTCGCGTGGTCCAGTAAGCTGAATTGTGCTTGCGCCATCGAGCCCTCCTTGCTTACGTGTCGGTTGTTCTGATCGCCGTGGTGGACCCGCCGGCACTCGTCAACGTCCCGGTCGTTTCAAACGTCTTGATGGGCGAGCCGCCGCCGTCCCGCACTCGCACAAAGAGGTTGCGCGTCGTGTTGAACACGACCGTGAAGCTCTCGCCGGTGGCCGCCGCGACTTTGTCGATGAAGGTGGAAAAGACCCCGTTGCCCGACGCCGCGTTGTCGGTCGAAAAATCGGCGCTCGCAATCGTGAAGGTCGAGGTGGCCCAGCTGGAGTACGTGTGGACCGTCCGGATGCCCGAGTTCCGCAGGATCCGGATGGTCCCGGTCGCGGGGGTGTCGCTGTCGATCGTCTCGTTCACCACGATGGACGTCACGGACGCGCCGTTCAGGAGGGCCGCATTCGTGTATTGCTCGACGTCGATCGTGGGCACCGGGGTGCTCGCCACGGTGCCGTCGCCGGAGCCGCTCATCGTCTCGGCCGCCGCCGGGACCGCGCCGGTCAGCATCCGCACGGTGTAGTAGCCGGTGGCGCCCAGGTCGGTTTGCTCCAGGAGCTTGGCCGTCCCGCCGCCCGAGAACGTGATGGTGGCGCCGTCGGCAAAGTTGGAGGTTTGTCCGCTGAACGCGAAGGTGTAGCCGAGCCGGGTGACCAGCACCCGGTCTTCCGACGCCACGAGCCCGTTCACCGTGAAGCTCACATTGTTCGGCGGGTTGCGCTGCGTGTTGGTCAAATCAAACAGAATATCGGAGGCCGACAGGTCCGCCGACTCGACGCCCAGCCCGTAGTTACCGATGAGGCTCGAGCCGGTCGAGGTGATCGGGGCCGAGCCGCCGAATTGAATGGTCCGCTCCGTCGGGGTGCCGCTGTTCGTGTTCGTCGCGCCCGACCCGCCGCCCGTGATCGTTACGCTCCCCGAGGGGGCCACGCCCGAGATGAGCTGGATCCACATCTTGGTGGCGCTGGTGGCGGTCGTGTTGTTCACCGCCAGCATCTGGCCGGTCCCGGCGGTCCCGCCCGATCCCCACGACACGGCTTCGACCGCGTTCCAGGTCCCCGAGCCGCCCGTGAGATTGACTTCGTGGGTGATGCCGCGGAACAGCACCCCACTGAGTCCGTAGACCGTGCTGCCTGTGCCACGCCGCGAGAGCCACTTAATGCGCTCATACAGTTGATTGATCGTGAAAGAGGCCTTGTTCCACTCGCTGTAGTAGTTTTCCGGCGTCGTGTCGCCGTTCACGTCGATGGAGCGATATCCTTCGGTGTTGGTAATGGTCGACCAGCCCGAGACCGTGCCCTCGGCCGTCTGGTTGTTCAGGTCCGTCACATAGGTCAACGCCATGACGTTGTTCCCGCGGGCCGTGCCGTTGATCTTGAATTCGGAATACGAAAACCCGAATTCCCGGGTGAGCCCGATCAACCGGCGGCCGTCGGTGTCGCTCCCGCCAGTCCGCACCTTCACCATGAAGCGGTGACTGATGCCGTTGGCCGCATCGGCGTTCAGGCCGGTGGTCCAGAAATTCGGGGAGATCAGCGCGCCGTTCTGGATGATCTCGAGCCGCATCCCGGCGTTGGCGATGACCACGACGCCGTCGTAGATCGTGTTGCCGCCGTCCTGGACGATCGAGCCGTCGTACAGGTGCTGCGCGGCCGTATCGTCGATGTTGTAGGGGGCGTTCAGCGTGATGAGGTTGTCAGTCGCGCGCTCGGAGGCCGTGGCGTCCGTGATGTCCAGGATGTCGTTCCCGCTGGCCGCAGCATCGTCCATTAAATCGCCGAGCCAGCGGTGCAGAGCGATGACGGTGTAGTTCGCACTGCTGCCGGTGTAGCGGATGTCGCCATTGGCCGCGACGCTGAAATCGTCTTGAATCGCCATCGGTTCCTCCTGTTAGGTGCGGGTGTCTTACCCGACTCGCTTGACTCGCTTGGCTTTCGGCTCCGGGGTGGCGTCGGGCGGGGCGCCTGCGTCTACCACCGGGGCGTCGGAGACCAGCTCGTATTGATCGGGAGCCGCGTCGTAGTCGCTCTGGTTGATGATCATTTCGCCAGCCGGGTTCCCGGGGTTGGCGGGGCATTTCACCTTCACGGTCGGACAGAACATGTGGCACCTCCTGGGTTACGCCGTGGCCCGGTCAGCGGGTCAGCCCGGACACGAGTAAATCGATAAAATCCACGTCTAATTGCTTGCTGCTCGTCGCGTTGTTTTCGAGATACACCGAGATCGTCACGCCGGTCCCGGACGCCAGGATCGTCGTGGCGATCGTCACTTCCGGATTGTTGTTCCGGGTGAAGCCAATCCCGCCCGGCACCCGGCGGATCCTGAAGCGTTCC
>Ga0224510_10000138_pt1 | contig 62010 bp, 52 predicted proteins | sample SF_May12_sed_USG_FD_170161 | JGI IMG/M metagenome (GOLD analysis project Ga0224510, IMG submission 170161) | Sediment microbial communities from San Francisco Bay, California, United States - SF_May12_sed_USGS_4_1 | ecosystem: Environmental > Aquatic > Marine > Sediment | place: USA: California... | reverse complement strand
AACTATGGAATACATAGTGACGCATGAAATTCATGTTTTTTACCGGCGTATTGAGTAGCAGCGAATTGGGAATGACTACGGTCCGACCAGTGTAGTCGTAGCGATCATTGGCATTCACAATTTCCTGGATGGTGGTGGATAACGGGCTTTGGTCAATGACTTCACCACGCAAGTTTCCGATCTCTATCCAGTCGCCAATGGTGTAGGGGCGACTGATGGTGCGGAATATGGTGCCACTCACGCACAGAATTAATTCTTTGGCAGCAATAACCATCGCGACAGCAACAGCTGCGATGGAAAGAGCAAATTCTTTTAACTCCGGCCACCATACCATCATGACGCTGATGAAACCGATGGTCGCGGCAATGTTTTTCGTGGTGGATATCCAGCGACGCTGGTTTTCATCGATCAGTGGTTGATGGTTGCGGATTTTGTTGCTGACGGTGCGACTGCCCAACCAAACGAGAAATATCAGTGTGAGCGACAAAATGATTTTTGCGATGATGGCTTGGGTAAAGATGCTCATGTGCAGATACTTTCCAGAATTACATTGTTATACAACGTTAGATCATAACTCATTGCATTTGAATAAAAAATGTTGACGTAAGAAAAGTAAGGCAAAGTGAACGATGGCGCGGCTGAATGTGCGATGGGGAGGAGGCGTTAGTCCGGTCGTGTACCTTGAGTTCATTCCATTTGGAGGTGAGATCATGATGCAGCGGGAAAAACTGGTTGAACAACGTGTCCTGGAATATGATGCGCGCCTGCGTTATTTGCAAGAGGTTGAAAGTGGTAAAGTACCTGAAGCAAATAGCAAATCGAAGTTGATCTCCAGTCTGGATCGGCAGTTGCTGAAGCTAAGAGAAGAACGGCAACGCTGTCTGGATCGGATCGAGCAAGTTAAAGTCAATGTACGTAAAAATTGGCAAGAAGATAGTTTTGAACAGGTCGGTCCCATGGTGATTTGGGAAGCTGTAGCAAAACGTATCGGTATGATATTCGCCTGAGGATATAAAATTTAGAAAAAACGGCCCGTTCAGCGGGCCGTTTTTCGTTTGGAATTTAGCCTTGTTTTAACCACTGCGCGACAGTTTTTGCGTAGTAGGTCAAAATGCCATCGGCACCCGCGCGTTTCATCGACAACAGTGCTTCCAGTACAACCGCTTTTTCATTCAGCCAACCATTTTGGCTGGCCGCTTTGAGCATCGCGTATTCGCCACTGACCTGATACACGTAGGTCGGAACGCCAAAACCACTTTTCACCCGGTGCACGATGTCCAGGTAGGGCATGCCAGGCTTGACCATGACCATGTCCGCGCCTTCGGCCAGATCCTGGGCAACTTCACGCAGGGCTTCGTCGGTGTTGGCGGGGTCCATCTGGTAGCTGTATTTGTTGCCACCCTTCAGGTTGCCTGCCGAGCCGACCGCATCGCGGAACGGGCCGTAATAGGCCGAGGCGTATTTGGCAGCGTAGGACAGAATGCAGGTGTTGCGGTGACCGGCTTTTTCCAGTGCAGCGCGAATGGCGCCAATGCGACCGTCCATCATGTCTGACGGCGCAACGATGTCGGCACCGGCTTCGGCGTGGGACAGGGCCTGTTTGACCAGGACAGCCACGGTCTCGTCGTTGAGCACATAGCCGTTTTCATCAATCAGACCGTCCTGGCCGTGGGTGGTGAACGGGTCCAGAGCGACGTCGGTGATGACGCCCAACTGTGGGAAATTTTGCTTGAGTGCCCGCACTGCACGTTGTGCCAAACCTTCGGGATTGAAAGCCTCAGCGGCGTCCAGCGACTTTTTCTCCAGCGGTGTGACCGGGAACAGGGCGACGGCAGGGACGCCTAGTTCGACCAGTTCGGCGGCTTCTTTGAGCAGCAAATCAATGCTGACACGCTCAACGCCGGGCATGGATGCAATGGATTCGCGGCGATTGCTGCCTTCCAGGATGAACATGGGGTAGATCAGGTCGTCACTGGTCAGCACGTTTTCGCGCATCAGGCGACGGCTGAACTCGTTGAAACGCATGCGGCGCATGCGCGTCATCGGGTATGGGCCTCGGGATTCGAATTGGGACACTTTTGCCTCCGGTGTCTCTCGTTGTTTTTAAAGCGCGTCGATGACGCTGCTCAGTTTGGCGAAAATGGCGCTGATTTCACCTTCGGCCTTGACGGTGTGCAGTTTGCCCGCCTGGCGGTAGTAATCTACCAGCGGCGCGGTCTGTTCGTCGTACACACCCAGGCGCTTGCGCAGGGTGGCTTCGTTGTCATCTGCCCGGTGTTGCAGTTCGCCGCCGCACTTGTCACAGGTATGCTCGCCTTTGGCCGAGGGTGAGGTGTGGATGTTGAACACCTGACCGCAGTCCTTGCAGGTGCGACGACCGGCGATGCGCTGGATGATGGCTTCGTAGTCGGCATCAAATTCGATCGCACCTTCCAGCGGCCATTTCAGGTCTGCCAGCATTTTGTCCAGCGCCTTGGCTTGAACCAGGGTGCGGGGGAAGCCGTCGAGGATGAAGCCATTTTTGGCGTCGTTCTCGGCCAGACGCTCGCGAATGATGCCCAGTACCAGCTCGTCGGAGACCAGTTGACCGGCTTCCATCACGGCTTTGGCCTGCAATCCCAGCGGGGTTTGTGCGGCAACAGCGGCGCGCAACAGGTCGCCGGTGGAGATTTGAGGGATCTGGTACTTGTCTACCAGCATCTTGGCCTGGGTACCTTTACCAGAACCGGGGGCTCCGAGCAGAATAATTCTCATAGCGACTCTCATTTCAGTGGAGTTAGACATGCGCCTACCCGGAAGGGCCTGCGAAATCAAAGGGGGGAATTATAAACCTCTTTTCTCAGCACAAACTAGGGTTATGAGGGGTTCGCTTTTACGTTCGCTTTTTGGGTATACTGTGCGCCAAATTTTGGGACGGGCTGCCGTGAGCGCCGGTGACGTTAATATTTAGAAATTAAGGAGATTCTGATGGGGTTGTACAATGTTCCCGCTGGTAAAGACGTGCCGAATGATGTGAACGTCATTATCGAAATTCCAGCTATGGCTGAGCCGGTTAAGTACGAAATCGACAAAGATACCGGAGCACTGATGGTGGATCGCTTCATGGGCACCGCTATGCACTATCCCTGCAACTACGGTTACATTCCCCAGACTCTGTCTGACGACGGCGACCCCGTGGACGTATTGGTAGTGACGCCCATCCCCTTGAAAGCTGCCAGCGTGATTCGCTGCCGCGTGGTTGGCGTGCTGGATATGGCTGACGAAGGTGGTCACGACGAGAAACTGGTGGCTGTACCTGTTTCCAAGCTGACTCCGCTGTATGACGACGTCAAAGAGGCAACTGACCTGCCGCTGATCCTGCGCGAACAGATCAAACATTTCTTTGAGCACTACAAAGATCTGGAAAAAGGCAAGTGGGTGAAGGTTGAAGGCTGGGGCGATGCCGCCGCTGCCCGCGCTGCTATCACCAAAGCAGCTGCCAACTACAAATCCTCTAACAAGTAATATCTTCAGGGCCGGGGAAATCCCGGCCCTGTCTTTATGAGTCATTCACACCACCACCATCATCACGATGACGGTCATCATCACCATCACCACCATATCGGTAGTGGTACGGTGCTGGTGATTGCCCTGTTGCTTACCCTGGGATTTGCTGCCGTGGAGGCCGTCTTCGGCTGGTTGGCCAATTCCCTGGCCCTGCTGGGTGACGCCGGGCATATGCTTAGTGATGCAGCGGCGCTGGGGTTGGCGGCATTTGCAGCCTGGTTGGCCAAGCGACCACCGTCATTGCGTCACAGCTACGGTCTGGTACGTGCCGAGGCCATGGCGGCGATGTTTAATGGGCTATTCATGCTGGCGGTAATTGCCAGTATCGTCTGGGCGGCGATTGATCGTTTGCACCAACCGCAAGACGTTGCCGGCAGTACGGTTATCTGGGTAGCTTTGCTGGGTATGGCGGTCAACATTGTGGTGGCGGTGGTACTCAGTCGTGGCGAGCAGAACCTCAATACCCGTGGCGCGATGCTGCATGTGTTGGGCGATTTGTTGGGCTCGGTAGCCGCGCTGATTTCGGGGCTGGCCATTTATTTCTGGGGCTGGTTGTGGATGGACCCGGTATTGTCAGTGCTGATTTGTGTGCTGATTTTGTTGTCTACCCTGCGCCTGCTGCGCGAAGTCGTGGCGGTGATGATGGAGGCGGTTCCATCCCATATCGACCTGGGGAAGGTGGGCGCAGAGATGGCTTCTGTCACCGGGGTGAAGTCGGTGCACGACCTGCACATCTGGACCCTGGCTTCAGGACAGCAGGCCTTGTCTGCTCATGTGGTACTGGATGATTTGCGTCACTGGCCAGACGTTCTCAAGGCGCAGCAGCATTTGCTGGAACATCACTACCACATTGATCACATCACTCTGCAGCCTGAAGTGGCTGTATTTACCTTATCGCAGCATTCGCTCGACGATTATCATCACAGCCGTAATCACCCGCATTGATTGTCGCTAATCGCTGCTGGGTGACGGAATGAAGCCTGCAGACTAAAGACTATACAAGTTTTGCCGACATCACGGGCAGGGCGGTTTTTTTTCCTATAAACAGTAACTAACAGCTATTTCACAGAACGTTGAGATGATGGCTCGGAGCTTGGTATAGCATGGCAGCGGAACCAGGGAGTGATGCCGCGGGTGGCGTCCGGTTTTTGTTGACTGACGATCGCATGAAAGTGGTCGCCAAATTCCGCACGCCTGGCAATCCTGCTACGATCAATCGTCAGTGGGTGCAAACTGCGCTGGTGGACATGCATCTTGATCATTTGTACCTTTCTGAGAGCGCCATTGAAGACCTCATTCACAAATACAACTACGGTGAACCATCAGGCGCGGTGCTCATTGGTGAGCGGCGCGATGCCAAGCTGACGCTGGCTATTTCTCCCGACAAAATGGAAGCCTACATGGATTTGGAGCCGGCCTACGGAGGCCAGCGCCTGACCAAGGACGGTCTGGAAAAAGCACTGCGGGAAAAGAATATTATTTTTGGGCTGCTATTACCGGAAATCAAAGATGCATTGCAAAAGGGGCAAGCCAAGGATGTGCTGATTGCATGCGGTACGCCAGCGATAGAGGGAACCCATGCCCGTTTTGAAGTGCTGATTCCAGAGATAAAAGATCGGACTCCACAAGTGCGCGAAGACGGCATGGTGGATTATCGCGATCTGGGCGAAATTTACACCGTTCAACCGGGGGTGCCGGTGATGCGGCGTCAGCCTGCTCGGCAGGGCGCGGCAGGTACCAATGTGCATGGGCAGACCATTAATCCCAAACAAGTGAAAGATGCGAATTTTTCCGGTGGACTGGAAGGGGTTGAGGTTTCTCAGGGCGATCCTGACCTGTTGATTTCGACAACGACCGGGCAGCCGGTGATCAAGGGTAATGGCGTAACCATAGAAAATGTGCTGCGTTTAAAAAAAGTGGATTTATCTACGGGGAATGTGAAGTTTGACGGTAGCGTCGAGGTGGAAGGCGAAGTTTCCCGCGGCATGAAAATTGAGGCCACGGGGGACATTATTATTCGAGGTGTGGTGGAGGCTGCGATCCTGCTTGCTGGCGGCGATGTGTTGGTCGATGGTTCCATTATCGGTGGTGGTGATGTGCGCGATCCCAAGGGAGAACTGCTGAGTACTGCTGCGACCATCAAGGCGGGGGCAGCGGTGTCGTTCAAGGTTGGCGAATATGTGTATGTTGAGGCCGGTGACTGCATTTATGTCGAAGAACTGGCAATGAGTTGTGAGTTGCACGCGCTGAACGAAGTTGTGGTCGGTACCAAAAATGCGCGTCGCGGCCAGGTTGTTGGAGGACTGGCTCATTCCGGGGTTTTCATCAAAGTATTGCAGGCTGGCGGTCAAAGTGGTGTCAAAACTGTCTTTGAAATCAGTTACCCCAAAGGGATTGGTGGTGAAATTAAAAAGCTGGACGATGAGATTGCGGTGCAGGACAACAAATTGTTCCAGGTTAAAAGAACATTGCTGAGTTTCCGGCGTGATCCCAAAAATGTGAACAAGCAAAAAGCCATGCAATTGATTCAGGACAAGCGCAACCTGGAAGGGCAAATTGCCGAACTGGAAGCCAAAAAAGAAAAATTAATGATGCAGATCGAACGCGTCAAAAAAGGTCAGGTATTGGTGGGGCGTAATACTTTTGCCGGGACCGTCATCAAAATAGGCAACGCAGATAAAACTATCAGCGAAGACACCAAAGGCGTTGGTTATCGCCTCTACGAAGACAAACACATCGTTTCGTTTTAATTATTGTTGCGGTTTGGGTGGTCTGGCGAAGGTGAAGAGTCGTCACACCCATGCGTAAGCGTGACGACCCTGCCCCGTTTTAAATGACCTTGGAAAAACGCTGTTCTTTTTTCGCGCGCAAATATTTGTCGAACACCATGCAGATGTTACGGATCAGCAGGTGGCCAGCCGGCAGCACTTTGATGTTATCGGCATCCAGGCTGATCAAACCATCTTCCTGCATCGGTTTTAGCTCGGCCAGTTCAGTGGCAAAATATTCGGCGAAATTAATACCGAATTTTTCGCCCATGCTCGGCATATTTAGCACAAAGTTGCAGATCAGTTGGGTGATGACTGCGCGACGCAGTACATCATCAGCATCCAGATCCACACCACGGAATACCGGCAGTTTGCCCGCATCAATATCGGCGTAATACGTTTCGATGTCTTTGGCGTTTTGGCTGTAGCTGTCGCCAACCATGCCGATGGAAGTGACGCCCATGGCGATCAGGTCACAATCGGCGTGGGTGGAATAACCCTGGAAATTGCGATACAGCGTGCCGTTGCGTTGGGCTACAGCCAGTTCGTCATCGGGCTTGGCAAAGTGGTCCATGCCGATGTAGACGTAACCGGCAGCGGTCAGCTTGTCGATGGTCTGATGCAGGATTTCCAGTTTCTGTGCCGGTGAGGGCAGGTCGGCTTCGTTGATGCGGCGCTGTGGTTTGAACATCTCTGGCAGATGCGCATAGTTGAACACCGACAAGCGATCGGGTGAGGTCTCGATCGCCCAGTTCAGCGTGGCATTGAAGCTCTCGGCTGTCTGCAGCGGCAGGCCGTAGATCAGGTCGATACTGATGGACTTGAAGCCGGCCTTGCGCGCGCCTTCGACGGCAGCCACGGTCACTTCGTGCGGCTGAATGCGATTCACGGCTTTTTGCACAACCGGACTTACGTCCTGTACACCTAGGCTCAGACGGTTAAAGCCCAGATCGCGCAGCAGTTGTAGCGAATCCTGGGTCACTTCGCGTGGGTCGATTTCGATGGAAAACTCGCCGGTGTCATCGTCAGCCAGGGTGAAGTGCTTGCGGGTCATTGCCATCAGCTCTTTCATTTCGTCCGGGCTGATAAAAGTCGGGGTGCCGCCGCCCCAGTGCAGTTGTTCGACCACACGGTTCTTGTCGAACAATTCGGCCTGCATGGCGATTTCCTTGTAGACGCGCTCCAGGTAGGGCGCGGCCTTGGAGCGGTCCTTGGTGGCGATCTTGTTGCAGCCACAATAGAAGCAAACGGTGTCACAGAACGGAATATGGAAATACAACGATAGCGGCGTGGGCTTGGTTTGCTGACGACTGCGTTCGTTGGATCGGGCTGCCCAAGCCCGGTATTCGGCCTCGGCAAACCCCTCATGGAACTGCACTGCGGTCGGATAAGAGGTATAGCGGGGGCCCGATTTGTCATAGCGGCGAATAAGGGCTTCGTCAAAACGTACCGACTGATCCATGATAATTCCTGACTGATTTTCTGTGAAATAGACCTAAAAATTATACCGGTATTACGCCGGCCTTTCCATGTATGAAATGCAGGGGAGTTTGCAATGCGCTGATTTAGAAATAATTAAGTCTGCGCGGCGATGCCTGCTAAAATAGCCGGCACAGAGCAACCGTTTTCCGGGAACCGCACAATGAAGATCGAATTTTCCAAAATGCATGGCTTGGGCAATGATTTTGTTGTCATCGATGCCATTAATCAGCAGATCAATCTCAGTAGCGAGCAGGTGCGTTTTCTTGCCGATCGCCACTTCGGTGTGGGCTGTGATCAATTGTTGCTGGTGGAAAAGGCGAGCCGTCCCTCGGTGGACTTCCGTTACCGGATATTCAACGCCGATGGCAGCGAAGTGGAGCAGTGTGGCAACGGCGCCCGCTGTTTTGCCCGGTTTGTCGCCAATCATGGCTTGACCAGTAAAACCGAAATTCCGGTGGAAACTGCCGGTGGCGATATCGTTTTGCGTCTGCAGGACGATGGCCAGGTCACGGTCGACATGGGTGTTCCGCGCTTTGATCCGGCGGTGTTGCCGCTGACCATGGCGGCGCGTCAGGCGCGTTACGACGTGGAGATTGATGGCGAATTGACCACTTTTGGTGCAGTGTCCATGGGCAATCCCCACGCAGTGATTATGGTCGACGATGTGACTCGCGCACCGGTGGATACGTTGGGGCCGATATTGGAGTCGCACCCGCTGTTTCCCAGACGGGTCAATGTCGGTTTCATGCAGGTGAAAAGTGCCGATCACATCGCGCTGCGGGTGTATGAGCGCGGCGCGGCTGAAACGCTGGCCTGCGGCACTGGGGCATGTGGTGCCATGGTGGTGGGGCGCACTTGGGGATTGCTGGACGACACGGTACAGGTGGATTTGCCCGGCGGCAGTCTACGCATTCACTGGGCGGGCGAAGGCCACCATGTGATGATGACTGGTCCGGCGGTGGAAGTGTTTCGCGGCATGATCGAGTTGGCCTAACCCGGTAGAAATTAAGTTTCTTTTCTGATAACAACTGGCTAACATGGAGTTTCGCTGTTTTTGAATCAACGTTGACGGGCCAAAAGTTGCAATTATGACAACCATAGACCACACCGAAGGCAGACAAATGAGCACGCGTTTGAATGAGCGTGAAATCGTCGAATATTTGCGCAAAAATCCGGAATTCTTTAATCAGCATCCGGAGTTGCTGGCAGATTTGAAAGTGCCTCACCAGACGGGTGGTGCCGTTTCGTTGATAGAGCGCCAAATTTCGGTACTTCGCGATGACAATCGACAGTTGCGTCAGCGTATTCGTGAACTGATGGAAATTGCCCGCGACAACGACGTGTTGATGGGCAAACTGCACGAGCTTAGTTTGGTGCTGATTCGTTCCGGCAGTCTGGACAGTTTTTTCCGTGATCTGGCCGATTATCTGAAGCGCGATTTTTCAGCGGATTTTGTAGCGGCCAAGGTATTTTCAACGCGGGACAATGAAACTCGCGCTGAATTTATTTCGCCTAAAGCCGATGGCATCGCATTGTTTGATTCCATTTTGGCGCGCAAGAAACCGGTGTGTGGTCGCTTCAGTCAATCGCAGTTGGCATTTTTGTTTGGTCGTGAGGCTGAGCAGGTGGGCTCTGCCGCAGTGGTACCGCTGGTGTACAAGGATTCCATTGGCATGTTCGCTGTTGCCAGCCATGACCGGGAACGGTTTCGTGCCGGCATGAGTACGGTATTTTTGGCGTATCTCGGTGAAATTGGCGGTTCGGTATTGCACCGCTTTCTTAATCGCTGATTGTCTGCATGCAGCCCATCGCGCAGCAGTGGCAACAGGATTTTCAGCAACATCTCGCGTTTGAACGCCGTCTTTCTCCGCACACCTGCAAGGCCTATGGCCGTGACTTGGCCGAGATGGTGGCGTTTGCCGACCAACAAAATCTAACCCATTGGTCCGATGTTCACAGCCAGCATGTGCGGCTGTTTGTGATGTATTTGAATCGCCGTGGTTTGGCGGCCAAAAGCATTCAGCGGATGCTGTCCACGTTGAGAGTATTCTATGATTTTTTACTGCGCAAACGCCTGCTCAAAGTCAATCCAGTCGAGGCCGTGACCGGCCCCAAGGTCGAGAAAAAACTGCCGTCGGTACTGGGCGTGGACGAACTGGGACAGTTGCTGAATTTCCCGCAAGATGACCCCTTGGCTTGTCGCGATCTGGCGATGATGGAGTTGTTTTATTCCAGCGGCTTGCGCCTTGCCGAGTTGGCAGGTTTGACGCTGGATCGGCTGGACTTGAGTGCCGCCCAATTGCGGGTGATCGGCAAAGGGAACAAGGAGCGCGAACTGCCCATTGGCCGCTTTGCGGTGGAGGCATTGCAGCGCTGGTTGAAGGTGCGAGCCGGCATGGTTGAGCCCGATCAGCAGGCCGTGTTTGTTTCTCAGCAGGGGCAGCGCCTGTCGGTGCGTTCAATTCAGCAGCGCCTGCGGCAGCGCGGTTTGCAGCAGGGTGTGACGGGCCGGCTTTATCCGCACCGGTTGCGACACTCGTTCGCCAGTCATTTGCTGGAATCCAGCGGTGATATTCGCGCGGTTCAAGAGCTGCTGGGCCACGCCAATCTGAGCACCACCCAAATCTATACTCACCTGGACTTTCAGCACCTGGCGCAAGTCTACGATCAGGCCCACCCCCGCGCCCGCAAGACCAAAGACAAGCCCTAGTCCGTTGGGTTTCCGCTTGTTGGCTGAAAATCATCCGCCAATGTCTGCGCGTAGTGAACGCAGCCCTTGCCGACCTTCTGGAATTGCGGTCAATTTTGATCCAGTATAGGCGGACGCCGATTGAGCTGATGAAATGTCATCCGGAGGCTGTGGCCGGGGCCGAGATGGTGTAAAATTTGGCGTTTTATCGCAGGAGGACAACCGACGTGGAGCAGTTTAGAGGGACAACCATCCTGTCAGTGCGCCGTGGCAATCAGGTGGTGATTGGTGGCGATGGCCAGGTCACCCTGGGTAATACCGTCATGAAGGGCAATGCGCGCAAGGTCCGTCGTTTGTATCAGGATCGCGTACTGGCCGGATTTGCCGGCGGCACTGCCGATGCGTTTACTTTGTTTGAACGCTTTGAAGGCAAGCTGGAAAAATATTCCGGCAATCTGTTGCGCGCAGCGGTGGAAATGGCCAAAGACTGGCGTACCGATCGAGTGCTGCGTCGCCTGGAAGCCTTGATGGCGGTGGCGGATAAAACCCACTCGCTGATCATTACCGGTAATGGCGATGTGATTGAGCCGGAAAACGATGGTTTGATTGCGATTGGTTCCGGCGGCGCGTTTGCGCAGGCAGCGGCGCGCGCCTTGTTGGACAGCACTGACCTGAGTGCTCGAGAAATTGTCGAACGCTCGCTGCATATTGCGGGCGATATTTGTATCTACACCAACCACAATCTGCGCATTGAAGAGTTGGCAAGCGAACTGTTGCAGGATTAGTCGTACATGTCTGAAATGACTCCTCGGGAAATTGTTCAGGAACTGGACAAACACATCATCGGTCAAAGCGCCGCCAAGCGTGCGGTGGCGATTGCGTTGCGTAATCGCTGGCGCCGTTCGCAACTGGAAGAAACCATTCGCAACGAAATAACGCCTAAAAATATTTTGATGATTGGTCCGACCGGCGTAGGCAAAACAGAAATTGCGCGTCGTTTGGCGCGTTTGGCCAACGCACCGTTTATCAAGGTGGAAGCCACCAAGTTTACCGAAGTCGGCTATGTGGGCCGCGATGTTGAATCCATCGTCAGAGATTTGATGGATGCGGCGATCAAACTGACGCGCGAACAGGCGATGGTCAAAGTCAGAGCGCGCGCGGAAGAAGCTGCCGAAGAACGCATTCTGGATGCCTTGTTACCACCGCCACGTCGCAGCGTTTACGATGATCGTCCGGCAGAACAGGATGCCAGCGGTACGCGTCAGCGTTTCCGCAAGATGCTGCGCGAAGGTTCGCTGGATGACAAGGAAATTACCATCGAAGTGCGCGAAGCACCGATGGGTGTGGAAATCATGACGCCGCCGGGCATGGAAGACATGACCAGCCAACTGCAGAGCATGTTCCAGAATTTGTCTGCTGGCCGCACTAAAAATCGGCGCATGACTGTTGGTGAAGCACAGAAAGTGCTGGCAGATGAAGAAGCCTCTAAACTGGTGAACGAAGAAGATATTAAAACCCAGGCACTGCATTCGGTTGAGCAGAACGGTATTGTGTTTTTGGATGAAATGGACAAGATCTGCAAGCGTGGCGAAACCAGCGGCGCAGATGTGTCGCGTGAAGGTGTGCAGCGCGATTTGTTGCCACTGGTCGAGGGATGTACCGTTTCCACCAAACACGGCATGATTAAAACCGACCACATTTTGTTTATTGCCTCCGGCGCATTTCATTTATCCAAACCGTCGGATTTGATTCCCGAATTGCAAGGTCGTTTACCGATTCGTGTTGAGCTGCAAGCACTGAGTGTGAGCGATTTTGTGCGCATACTCACTGAACCCAATCACTCGTTAACCGAGCAATACAGCGCGTTGATGTCGACCGAGCAGGTGAAGTTAACTTTTTCTCAGGATGGCATTCAGCGATTGGCTGAAGTGGCGTGGGAAGTGAATGAACGCACTGAAAATATTGGTGCTCGTCGTTTGCACACGGTGCTTGAACGCCTGCTGGAAAGTGTCTCGTTTGATGCCGGCGATCATGGCCAGCAGACAATTATGGTTGATCGTGCCTATGTGGATGCCCAGTTGGGCGAACTGGTGATCAACGAAGATCTCAGTCGTTATATTTTGTAGGAAATTGACTCAATGACTCAGCACGTACCTACAGAAATCAAATTGCATCAAAAATCGCGCAAGCTGGAAGTCAGTTTTGATACTGGCGAAACATTCCAACTGAGCTGTGAGTTTTTACGTGTGTTTTCGCCCTCGGCAGAAGTGCGCGGTCATGGTCCTGGTCAGGAAACGCTGCAGGTTGGAAAAAAAGAAGTCAACATTATGCACATTGAGCCGGTCGGCAGTTACGGCATCAAACCTTTTTTCAGTGATGGTCACCAAAGCGGCATTTACGACTGGGATACGCTGTATCGCATGGGCAGAATGCAAGACGAACTTTGGCAGGAATATCTGCAAAAGCTGGATGCTGCGGGGAAATCACGCGAACCGGTGATCGCCGATTCTCAGGGGAAAAAATTATGAGCAAATCTGATCAAACTACCCATTTTGGTTTTCAAACGGTTGGCGTGAACGAAAAAGCAGCCAAGGTCGCTGAAGTTTTCCATTCGGTGGCAGACAAGTACGACATCATGAACGATGCCCTGTCGTTTGGTGTGCATCGTTTGTGGAAACGTTTCGCTGTGGAAATGGTGCGTGCCCGTCCGGGACAACGCATTCTTGATTTGGCCGGAGGCACGGGTGATCTGGCGGCGCAAATGGCACCGCAGGTTGGCGCTGAAGGTGAAGTGGTGGTGGCGGACATCAATGACTCGATGTTGATTGTCGGTCGTGATCGTTTGCTGGACAAAGGCATTGTTGGCAATGTGCGTTATGTGCAAGCGAATGCGCAGTGCCTGCCGTTTCCTGACAATTATTTTGACTGCATTACCATCGCGTTTGGTTTGCGCAATGTTACTCACAAAGATCAGGCGCTGGCGTCGATGTATCGTGTGCTCAAGCCCGGCGGCAAAGTGTTGGTAGTGGAATTTTCCAAACCCACGCTGCCCGGTTTGGACAAAGTGTACGATTTTTATTCCTTCAAGCTGATGCCCAAGATGGGGAAATTGATTGCCGATGACGAGGAAAGTTACCGTTATCTGGCCGAATCCATTCGCATGCATCCCGGTCAGGACGAACTGAAACAGATGATGATGGATGTTGGTTTCGAGCGTTGCGACTATCACAATCTGTCGGGTGGTATCGTGGCGGTGCACCGAGGTTATAAATTCTGATGGATCTTTCTCAGCTACAGTATGTAGGATTCATGAGGCGTCTAATCGCAAGCATAATCGATAGTTTCATTTTTTGGGCTGTCTATTTGGTTGGTGTGCTGTTTTTGCTGAGTTTGTTTGGTGTATCTGGGTTGCAGCGCATTTTTGGAGAAGAGGTAGAGTATTATTTTTTCTTTGGTAGTTTTAGCATTTTCGACGGAAGGTGGTTGTCGAATCTCCTTTTTCTAGCGGCTACCGTTTACTTTTGGGTGCGATTTGGCGGCACGCCGGGCAAGCTGCTGATGCGCTGTCACGTGGTTGATGCCGATACGGGTAAACTTATCACACCGGCAAAAGCAGTTATTCGTTACCTGGCCTATTTTCTATCGTTATTGCCTTTCGGTCTGGGTTTTTTCTGGATTCTGTGGGATAAACGCAAGCAGGGTTTTCACGATAAAATTGCCAAAACGGTGGTTGTGGTTGAGCACGAACATTGGCAGGTTGATGAATCACAAAAAAGTTTGGATCAGTTGTTACAGGAATTGAGATGAGATTACCTGCGCCTGTATTGATGAGCATGGAGATGGCTTTTAACCGGGTGTTGCGCATGGACCCGGAAAGTCTGGAAGCATTTGATGGTTTGTCTGGAAAAGTGATCGTCATTGATGCGATTGGTACGGGACTGATTTTGTACCTGATGCCTGCTCTGGATGGTGTGCGCTTGGCCGATCATTATGATGGTCAGGTCGATGCCACGATTCGTGGTGGTTTGTTTTCGCTGTTGCACACGGCGATGACGCATGAGCGTGATCGTGTGTTGTCTGGCGATGTCAAAATTGAAGGCGATGTTCGTTTGGGACAGCGCGTACAGCACATTTTGAAAAATATGGAACTTGATTGGGAAGAACCATTGTCCCGTGTGGTCGGCGATGTGGCGGCTCATCAATTGGGGCGGGCGGCGCAGGACGCGTTTTCCTTTTTTTCGCGAACCGTGCAGGGGTTGTTGCGCGACAGTGCAGAGTATGTGACCGAAGAACGTCGCGATGTTCCCAGTAAAGTTGAACTGGATGATTATTATAATCGGGTAGATGAGGTGCGCGCTCACGTTGATCGTGTGGCGGCGCGAATTATGCGCCTGCAGACCCAGCTGGAGAACAACGGTTGAAACGTATTTCCCAGTTATTGCGCTTATTGACCATCAATAGAGTGCTGGTTCGTCATGGCCTGGACGAATTGATTTTGGCCATGCATTTGTTCCGGCCGGTGCGTTTTGTGTTGCATCTCTTGCCGTGGAATTGGTTTGGTCGAAACCAACAGCCGCGCGGCGAACGAATTCGTCATGCATTGGAAGATTTGGGGCCAATTTTTGTCAAATTCGGTCAGATGCTTTCCACGCGTCCAGATTTGTTGCCGCCGGATATTGCGCAGGAGTTGGCCAAGCTGCAAGACCGCGTGCCACCGTTTCCCGGCCATGAGGCGCGTGCCGTCATCGAAAAAGCCTACGGCAAACCCATTGAGGAAGTGCTGTGCGATTTTGATGAGACGCCCTTGGCGTCTGCGTCGATTGCGCAAGTACATCCGGCCAAATTGGCAGATGGTCGTGAAGTTATTGTCAAAGTGGTGCGGCCACAGATCAAGAAAGTGATCAAACGCGATATCGCCTTGCTGTACACGCTGGCGGAATTGGCAGAAAAATATTGGTCGGAAGGTAAACGCTTGCGTGCTGTGGAAGTGGTGAGCGAGTATGAAAAAACCATTCTCGACGAACTGGACTTGCAGCGTGAGGCGGCCAATGCCTCGCAGATTCGTCGTCACTTCGATGGTTCGCCATTGCTTTACATTCCCGAAGTGCATTGGACGTACACTCGTCCCAGTGTGATGGTGATGGAACGCATCAGCGGCATTCCCATCAGCAATGTGCCGGCCTTGCGTGAGGCAGGGATTAATCTGGAAGCGCTGTCTGAACGTGGGGTGGAGATTTTTTTCACCCAGGTGTTTAAGCATAATTTCTTTCATGCGGATATGCACCCAGGCAATATTTTTGTCTCGCCGGAAGGTCAGTACATCGCTGTTGATTTTGGCATTGTTGGCACGCTGAATCCGGAAGATCAGCGTTATCTGGCAGAAAATTTCCTGGCATTTTTCAATCGCGATTATCGCCGCGTGGGCGAGTTGCACGTGGAATCTGGCTGGGTGCCCGCGACGACCCGGGTGGATGAATTTGAAGCAGCGATTCGTACCGTGTGTGAGCCTATTTTTGAAAAACCATTGGCGGAAATTTCATTCGGCCAATTGTTGCTGCGCCTTTTCCAGACGGCGCGTCGGTTCAATATGGAAGTGCAGCCGCAGTTGGTGTTGCTGCAAAAAACCTTGCTCAACATTGAAGGCTTGGGCCGTGAGCTTAATCCTGATCTGGATTTGTGGCGTACCGCCAAACCATTTTTGGAAAACTGGATGCGCGATCGCGTTGGGCCAGCAGCGGTGTTCAGAATGATCAAAAAGCGCGCGCCGGGCTGGCTGGAAAAATTCCCCGACATGCCTGACCTGCTGCACGATGTGATGGCATTGACGCGACAGCAACAGTGGGCACGCCAGCGGCGTGAAGATGATACCGAATTGTTGGTGCGTGCTCTGCAAGTCAACAGCCGCAAACAATTCGCTACGATTACCGGCAGCACGTTGGTACTTGCGGCAGTATTGGTGCTTTTGCTGGGGCCGACTCAGGCCGCCTGGCAACAGCCGTTGGGCTGGATGCTGCTGGGCGCTGGTTTGCTCAGCTGGCTGTGGCAGTGGCCGCGCAAGAGTTAGTATGAACATTCATTATCACACGACCCGATTTGGCTGGCGTGATGGTAACGATGCTGAGCTGTTGTGTGACGGCGAGATTTTTTTTCCGCGCATGTTGCAGGCCATTGATCAGGCAGAACAGGAAGTGCTGCTTGAGATGTATTTGTTCGAATCTGGTCAGGTCGCTGATCGTTTTATTTCCTCTCTTTGTCGCGCTGCCCAGCGTGGCGCGCAAGTTTATTTGTTGCTGGATGATTTTGGCTGTCATGCACTGAAAACGGCAGATCGCGACCACTTGCGCAGAGCCGGAGTTCGGCTGCACTTTTATAACCCCTTACATTATGGTCGATTGCGCCGAGCCTTGTTTCGCGATCATCGCAAATTATTGCTGGTAGATGGTGCGCTGGCGTTTGTTGGTGGTGCCGGAATTGCGGATGAGTTTGATGCGCTTGTCCACGGGAAATTGGCATGGCGTGAAACTATGTTGGCCTTGCGCGGACCTTGTTTACAAGACTGGCGACAGTTGTTTATTGAGGCATGGCGGCAATGTAGTGGTGATATTTCGCTGGCGAATGATTTTGTGGTGCAGACGTTTGCTGATCGTTTTCAGGGGCGGGTCAGTCCTTCGTCAGGGCAGTATGGGCAGGAAATTAAGCAGACGTTGATGAAGCGGTTACGCGCGGCTGAACGTCGTGTCTGGATTGCAACCGCGTATTTTGTGCCGTCAGTAAAGTTGCGCCGCGCATTGGCCAGAGCTGCTCGTCGCGGCGTGGATGTGAGATTGTTGTTGCCGGGGCCGCAGACCGATCATCCTTCGGTGCGTCATGCGGGGCGGCGTTTTTACTATTCGCTGTTACGCGCGGGCGTGCGCATTTTTGAATATCAGCCACGTTTCACTCATGCGAAAGTGCAGATGTGTGATGCCTGGGTGTCGATTGGCTCGAGCAACATTGACCGCTGGAATTTTCGCTGGAATCTGGAAGCTAACCAGGAGCTGGAGGACGAGAGTTTTGCCCGGCAGGTGGCGGAGATGTTTGAGCGTGATTTTGCCGCTAGTCGGCAGATTTCGCTTGAGCACTGGCTGCGGCGGCCCTGGTACCGGCGCTGGCTGGAACGGTTCTGGGGCCGGATTGATGTGTGGTTGGATCGCTGGATGCACCGTCCCTGATTGCGATCAGCAAAGGGCGTAGGGTGGGCAAATGCCAGGCTGCGGCTTTGGGCCACTGGTGGTGAACGTCGTGATGCATGGTGGCCAGCAACGCAGGTTTGCCATACAGCAGAGCCAGTCCGCGTTGCAGCAGCATTGGCAGCGGTAATTCGAAGGTGCCGTATTGTTGCTGGCGGTAGTGCAGATGATGGAAAAAGACCCAGACGGCAATGCCGTAGTTGATGCGCAGCGCCAGCCACATGATCCAGAACGCCATACCGCCCCACCAGGCGAGCAGAACGAACAGTGACAGGCGTGCCAGCACCGCCGCGTCTGGGCGATAGCCTCCAGCCTGTTGGCGGACATAGTGTAAGCTGCATTGCTCCGGAAAGCGCAGGGCGCCGAGCAGCGATCGCAGGTGGCCACCGCGAATGTGGAAAGCGTCAGGGTCTTGTTCGCTGGCGGTATGGGCATGATGGCCGGCGTGCAATTGCTGGTATTCGGCGTAGCCAATGTTGAGCGGTGAAAACGGAATCAGAAAGCTGCGAATCAGCGGATGGAGCTGTTCGCTGTGGCAATGATGAAATAGCTCGTGCACGGCCAGCATCCAGCGGACTAAACTGATGTTAAGCAGTATCAGGCAGAGCCAGAGATGTTCGCCGGTGCCGATGAAATAGGCGAACAGGGCGAGGATGATCGCGTTACACAGCAGCACTTCGAGTTTGAAGCGAGCCATGTCTGAAGCTTGGTAGTTGTAGTCGCGCGGATTCATGTTTCCGTTCCGTGGTTTTCGATTTATTTTATGGTATCTCACGGGGCTTTTAAAACAACGGCAGCTTGGGCATAATTCCCCGACTATTTTACTGGCTTGCCTGGCTATCCCAGGAAGCAGGAAACCACTCATGAAACTCTACGAATATCACGCCAAGCGACTGTTCGCCGACTATGGCATTCCCGTACCTGATTCCCAATTGGTGACCGATAACGCCCAGGTGGAGGCGGCCTTGGCCGCGTTGGGCGGTGATCGCTGGATTATCAAAGCGCAAAGTTTGGCGGGGCGATCCCGTCTGGATGGCTATGTGCGCTGGGCGGTCGGGGTGGAACATGCTCGCCTGCTGGTGGGGCAAATGTTCAAGGGTGACGTGGATAAGCGCCGGGAGGCGGTGGCTGCGGTGCTGATTGAACGCCCTGCCGAGGTGCAGCGGCACCTTTATCTGGCCATGAGCATTGACCCTTTGCTGGAGCGCATTGTCTGCATGGCGGCGGATACCGGCGGCGCCTCGATTGATGTGGTGGCGCGCGAAAAACCCGAACTGGTTTTTACCGAAGTCGCGGATATCGTGTTCGGATTTCGTCCGTATCATTGTCGACAAATGGCGCAGAACCTTGGCTTGACCGGGGCGTTGGCGGTGCAGTTATCGCAGGTGATGAGCAATGCCTATCGCTTGTTTGTCGAGAAGGAATTGCTGTTACTGGAAATCAGCCCACTGGCGATCATTGATGACAATCAATTATCCGCACTTAATGCCAAACTGGTGGCGGACAGCAACGCATCGTTTCGCCAAAGGGACCTGGGGACGTTTGGTGATGTTCGCGGGACCAGTGTTGTCGGCCTGGATGCGCAGGGGTATGTGCTGACGGATGTGCCGTTGCAGGGCAACATCGGCTGCATACTCAATGGTGCTGGCTTGGCAATGGCAACGCTGGATTTGATTCGCCTGCCCGGGGAAGAGCCCGCCTGTGTGCTCGACATCAGTGGTCGTTCCAATGAGCAGGAAGTGGCTGAGGCCTATGGGTCGTTGCTGGACAATCCGCAGGTGGATGTGTTGCTGGTGAATATTTTTGGCGGCATTGTGCGCTGCGACATGGTGGCGCGCGGAATGTTGGTCGCGTTGCGATTGCGCAAAGCCAACAAGCCAACTGTGGTGCGCTTTGCCGGAACCAATGCCAAAGAAGGTTTGATGTTGCTCAATGATTCGGAGTTTGGTTTCCGTTTGATGGATGGATTCCAGGAGGCTGTCGCTGCGGTGGTGGACATGGCCAAAAAGGGCAGGCTATGAGCATTCTGGCCGGTAAAGATACGCGAGTGGTTGTACAGGGCATGACTGGTGTGCAGGGTTTGTTTCATGCGCAGCGGATGCAGGAATATGGCACCCGGATTGTTTCGGCGGTGACGCCTGGACGCGGTGGCGAGCGCTGCCTGGGTGTGCCGGTTTTCAACAGCGTGCGGGATGCGGTCGAAGCGACCGGCGCGACCGCCAGCGTTATTTTTGTGCCCGCTTCAACTGCAGCCGATGCCATCATTGAGGCCGCTGAGGCCGGAATCAATCTGATCGTGTGTATTACGCGTGGCATTCCGGTGCACGATTTGTTACGGGTCAAAGCCGCGCTAACGTTTTATAACGCACGTTTGGTGGGACCGAACACGCCTGGAATCATCACGCCGGGCGAGTGCAATCTTGGCATCATGCCGCCGGAAATTTATTCGCCTGGCACTATCGGTATCATTTCCCGATCCAGTACGCTGACCTACGAAGCCGTTCGCCAAACCACTGAGCTGGGTTTGGGGCAGAGCACTTGCGTTGGCATTGGCGGTGATCCCATTCACGGCATGAATTTTATGCAGGCGCTGGAGCTGTTTGAAAGCGATCGCAAGACTAAAGGCATGATCATGCTCGGCATGATTGGCACCAACGAAGAAGAAGAGACTGCAGAATTTATTCGTCAGCGTGTACGCAAACCCGTGGTGGCTTATATCGCAGGCACAACTGCATCGGCTGGCGCGCGCATGGGACACGCCGGGGCGCTGGTGGCACGCGGATTGGGAACGGCAAAAAGTAAAATCAACGCACTGGAATCTGGCGGAGCGCTGGTGGTGCGGTCACCGCTGGATATGGGACAGCGGATGTGGGAATTTTTTAAGGGGTAGATGTGACTCAAAAGCTGCGTATTGCGCTGGCGCAACTGAATTTTTTAGTGGGCGATATTGCCGGTAACACGGTGCGCATTCGTGAAGCGGTGGCGCGTGCGCGCGTGGAAGGGGCGCAGGTGGTGGTGTTTCCCGAATTGTGTCTCACCGGTTATCCTCCCGAAGATTTGTTATTACGTCCAGGATTGATGCGCCAGGTTGATAGTGCAGTAAATGATTTGCGCAGCTGCAGCATGGGCATGTACGTGGTGATCGGTTGCCCACAGCGGGTGAATGGCGAGTTGTTCAATTGCGCGTTGGTGCTGCATGACGGAGTCGATGTGGCCTGTTATCGCAAGCAACAGTTGCCGAACTATTCGGTGTTTGACGAAAAACGCTATTTTTCGATCGGACAAGAAGCATCAATTTTCGATGTCAATGGTATCCGTTTGGGGCTGTCGGTATGCGAGGATATCTGGTTTCCGGGACCGAGCGCGCAAGCGGTTGAGCATGGCGCACAATTGATTTTGAATCTGAATGCCTCGCCATTTCATCAGGGAAAGATGGAACAGCGTGAAGCGGTAGTCGCCAAGCGTGCTCAGGAAGGACGGGGGCCGGTGGTGTACGTCAATTTGATAGGTGGCCAGGATGAACTGGTGTTTGACGGCGCCTCGTTTGTGGTTGATGCCCGTGGCACGGTGGTGCACCGTGCGGCGAGTTTTGAAGAAAGCATATCGCTGGTCGAATTTGAACTGACGCCTCACGGGCTGAGCAGTACCCAGTCCGTGTCAACCGATCGGCCCGATAATCTGGCGGCAGTCTACGATGCCTTGGTGCTTGGCTTGCGCGATTACGTGAGAAAAAATGGTTTTAAAGGTGTCGTGCTGGGACTGTCCGGCGGAATTGATTCGGCGCTGACGATGGCGATCGCCGTTGATGCCTTGGGCGCGCCCAATGTGGAAGCGGTGATGTTGCCGTCCCGTTATACCGCAGACATCAGCGAGTGGGATGCGGCCGATATGGCAAAGCGGTTGGGTGTAACCTATCGCAGTATTTCGATTGAAAAAGCGTTTGCTGCATTTACCGAGCTGTTGGCCGATGAATTTGCCGGAGCTGCGGCCGATGTCACCGAAGAAAATATTCAGGCGCGTTGCCGCGGTGTGATTTTGATGGCCATCTCCAACAAGAAAGGTCGCATGGTTTTGTCGACAGGTAACAAGAGCGAGATGGCGGTTGGTTATTCCACCTTGTACGGCGACATGGCCGGTGGCCTGGATGTGTTGAAGGACGTGCCCAAAACCCTGGTGTACGATCTGAGTAACTACCGTAACCGTCAGCATGAAGTGATTCCGCAAAGGATTATTGATCGCCCGCCGTCAGCGGAGTTGCGACCAGATCAAAAAGACAGCGATAGTCTGCCAGATTATGCGCTGTTGGACCCAATACTCGAAGCCTATGTTGAGCGCGACATGAGTGTTGCCGATATTGTGGCTATGGGGTTTGATCAACAGGAAGTCATTCGTGTGACACGAATGGTGGATCGAAATGAATACAAGCGACGTCAGGCCGCGCCGGGAATACGCATCACGCCCCGGGCGTTCGGCAAGGACAGGCGCTATCCTATTACCTCCGGGTTTCGCGATTAGTACACTGTTGCGGGCCTGTGATATGCTCAACCTAAAGTAGAACCAAGGGGATTTGCTGTGAAAAAAGTGGAAGCCATAATCAAGCCGTTTAAGCTGGATGATGTGCGTGAAGCGCTTTCTGAAATAGGCATTACCGGCATGACCGCCACCGAGGTCCGTGGCTTTGGGCGGCAAAAGGGTCATACCGAGCTTTACCGTGGGGCGGAATACGTTGTTGATTTTTTGCCCAAGATCAAGATCGAGGTGGTGGTCGACAATGAGCGCGCTGATGCGTGCGTCGATGCCATTGTTAATGCGTCCCGTACCGGGAAAATTGGCGACGGCAAGATTTTTGTGACCTCCGTGGAGCGCGTTGTTCGTATTCGCACCGGCGAGGAAGACGCTGACGCGATCTAATCACGGACCGCTTCGCGCAATTTTAAAAAGCCCCCAATGGGGGCTTTTTTTATTTCTGCTGTTTTATCAGTCTATTTTATGAGCGAAGTTAATTTGTCTCAAATCAGAGACTAAAATAACTGTGTTTTTATCCAGAAAAGAGGTCGATTTTTCTTGTCGATCAAAAAAAATGATCATAAATGTCGGAAATTTTTATAGAAAAAGTGTGATAAAACAAGGGTGTGAACAATAAATAGGCAACTCAAGGTGAAAAGTGTCGGATAAATTTACGCTTTTGGATTTATTGAGTGAAAATTAAACAATTTTATGATCATGGAGGGAAGCCGGCTATAACCTACTGATTTGCTATTAATAAAATACCGCTGTCGCTATTCCCCATACAGAAAATCTCGCGTTCGATTGCCGAACTGACCCGAAGTTGATTAATTCTTAACCTTTTTTGTTAGGTATTTTTTACATCCAACCTTCGGTTACTTTAACAGTCGGCTGTAACTTGTTGATTAAAAAATAAAACTAAACTTGGCACTATAAGTGCAATAAGCCCGGAGGCGATGTACCAAGGGAATGCTTTTGATCGTCAATTATTTGGCGGCCTTAATTTAGACAAAAGATTTGGGCATTAACATTGGCACTACGTATTTACTGTCTATTTACATATAGGTGGAATGAGTTATGAGAGCATGGGTGTTTTTGCTACTTGTAATGACGACTGGGACAGCAGCGGCTACCTCGTTGAGTCAGGAAGAGCGTTGTTTGGCGCAAAACATTTACTTTGAAGCGCGCGGTGAATCTGCATTTGGCCAGCTGGCAGTTGGTCTGGTGACGATGAACCGGGTCTTTAGTGGTTCGTTTCCTGATACGGTCTGTCAGGTGGTATGGCAGCGCCGTCAATTTTCGTGGACACACGATGGCAAAAGCGATCGTCCAGTGGATAAAGATGCCTGGGATAAAGCGGTAAAAATTGCCCGGCATGTTTACAACAACTACGAGACGATTCGCGACAAGAACCTTGATTACACCAAGGGTGCGATGTACTACTACGCGCCGGATTTGGCAGACCCATACTGGGCGCGTGTCAAAGAGCAGACCCTGAAAGTGGGTGGTCATGTGTTCCTCAGAGGCAAGGATAATTCGTAATTATCTTGCGAGGGAAAAAACCGGCGGCAGCCGGTTTTTTTTCGCCTTAAGAAAACAAGTGGTGCCGGTACATATTTTGAATTTGTTTACCATGAAGTGTGGCCCAGGTCACATTTTGGCTTCAGGTGTGTAATTTATACGCCGATATATTAATTGAAATATCAATTCGGTATGATCGACGTGCGGTATTGCTTGTCTGCTTGAGGGATGGATATGTTGAACTCGGCGCCATTGACGGTTTTGCGGTTGGACGTGACGGGGCGGCCACTTTCTTGGATACACTGGGAAGAGGCAGCGTGTTATTACGCGAAAGAACTGGTTGCTTGGGAGGTGGGCGAGAACAATATGCTGGTGAGGGGAGGGTGTTCGCGGTTCACCGGTCAGCAATCCTCCCTCAAAGTAAACTCCATCATCGCCGTTCATGGCACACTGAATCACAAGTACTACGGAATCCACCCACCTCACTTAAGTAACCGCGAGCTGTTCCGCCGTGATGGCCATTTGTGCATGTATTGCGGACAGCGTTTCTCAGACGGGGATTTGACCCGTGACCACATCATTCCCAAAGCCCAAAATGGCGCAGACCGTTGGACCAATGTGGTTGCCGCGTGCAAGCGCTGTAACGTGGCCAAGGGGGCGAGGACGCCTGAGCAAGCGGGGATGCCGTTGCTGGCCGTGCCGTTTGTGCCCAATCCAGCGGAATATCTGGCATTACTGAATCGCAAAATACTGGCAGATCAGATGCAGTTCCTAAAAAAACAATTCCGTCACGATCGTTTGCTGGATTTGAAATAGTTAGCTCACTTCAATAATGGCGTCGATGGGCAGACGTTTGCCTGCCAGAAAATCATCGATGCAGCGCAGCACTTGCGGACTGCGGTGCTGTTCTTGTGATTTTTCGATATCCTCATAGCTCAACCAGTGGGCGGCGATAATGCCGTCATCAAGTTTGCGATCCTGTTTTTGTCCCACTTCACCGCAAAAGGCAAACCGCAGGTAGGTGATGTTATTGTCTGTGTTGTGCCAGTGATATATTCCCAGCAGGTGTGTTGGTGTGAAATCGTATGCGGTTTCTTCCAGCACTTCGCGTATGACAGCCTCGATCAATGATTCGTTGGGTTCCCAATGTCCCGCCGGCTGATTAAAGCGTGCTTCGCCTCTCACCAGTTCTTCGACGATCAAAAAGCGATTGTTGTGCTCAATGACGGCAGCAACGGTAACATGGGGAGACCAGCGCATAATCCTTATTCCTCTAAGGGTTGAAACACGAAATTTAAATTGTTAGCGGCAGCTTATTTGTCGGTATGATTAAACTATTCGAATGATTGATAATTTTGGCTTTATCCCGGCACGAACCTTGTTGGCATTTTGAGAGTCACAAGACAGATAAATGTGTTGTTGACTGGTCTGTGGCAACGGTTGAAGCTGTGGACGAATTTTAACAGAGGGAGGCAAGTTTGAAACCGATTTTGAGGTTGGGTCTCGTTGCATGTTTGTGTTTGAGTGCATCGGCATTATCTGCTGAAGAGCAAAAACGCCAGCGGCCGGCTGCGCCCGTAGAGCTCGGTCAGGTTAAACAGTTGCAGATCTCACCCACGGTTATGGTGTCGGGTACTGTTTGGAGTCAGCAAGAGGCGGCGGTGCCTGCGGAGGTCGATGGTCGTCTGGTGTGGGTGGCGGAGGTCGGTACGCAGATTCGTTGGGGTGATCCCGTGGCCAAACTGGATGACACCATGTTTCGTTTGCGCGTTGCCGAGAATCGTGCCGCGCTGAAGCGCGATACAGCACGGCTGAATTATTTAGATAACGAACTAAAGCGCATCCATCAATTGAGCAAGCAAGAATTCGCCGCCAAAAGTCAGTTGGATAAAATGCAGTTGGATCGGGATGTCGTGGCCAGTGAATTATCCGTGTCACGCGCCAAACTGGCGGTAGATGAAGAACAGCTCAAGCGTTTTACCGTGCGGGCACCGTTTGCCGGTGTGGTGATTAATCGCAGCAAACGCGAGGGCGAATGGGTGACTAGCGGCAATACCGTGGTGAATTTTTCCAATCCTTCTTCGCTAGAAGTGCGAGCCCACGTGCCGGTGGAGTCCGTCGGATTTATCAAAGTGGGGCAACGGGTTGATGTGCAACAGGGCAATCAGCGCAGCACAGGCGTGGTGCGCACACTGGTGCCATTGGGTGATCAGCAATCGTTGTTGTTTGATGTTGCGGTGGCAGTGGAAGGTGCGCAGTGGCGCGGTGGACAAACCGTTCGGTTGTCAGTGCCAGTTGGTGATGCCCGACAGGAGATAGTGATTCCACGTGATGCGCTGATCTTGCGACGCACCGGCAATTACGTTTATCGCGTCGGCGAAGATAAAACCGCCGAACGGGTGGATGTTGAGACCGGCATTGCCAGCGGCGATTTAATTGCGGTGAAAGGTCAATTAAAAGCGGGCGACAAAATTGTACTGCGGGGCGGCGAGCGCTTGCGGCCGGGCCAGACTGTCAACGTAATCGCAGGTAATTAGTTGTGAATTTGACGCGCGCATCTTTGGGAAATCCGGTTGCTGTTTTGGTGGCAGTGTTGCTGGCAGTGGTTTTTGGTGTGATCAGTTTGAGCCGCCTGCCCATTCAATTGACGCCTGAAGTGGAGCAGCCACAAATCACAATTACCACTGTGTGGCGTTCTGCAGCACCGGAAGAAATCGAATCAGAGATTGTTGAGCAGCAGGAAAAAGTGTTGCGCGGTTTGCCCGGCATGACCGAAATGGTGGGCAAAGCCAAGCGCGGTCGCGGTGAAGTGTCGATTACTTTCGCGGTCGAAATGGACATGAAGCGCGCCTTGCTTGAGGTAATGAATCGTCTCAACCGCGTTCCCAGTTATCCCGATGATGCGGACGAACCCATCATCAGTAATATCGGTGGCGATTCGCGCCCCATTGCCTGGTTTATTATCAAGCCCAATGAGGGCAACGATAAACCTATCGCAACCTACCAGGATTTTGTTGAAGAGGTGGTGCAAACGCGATTCGAGCGCGTTCCCGGCGTAGCGATGTCGGAAGTGCGGGGCGGGCGGGAAAAAGAAGTCCGCATCACGTTTGATCCCTACAAAGCAGCCAGTTTAGGCATTCAACTTCCCAAAGTGTCGCAGCTGACTGGCGGCGGCAAAGACGTGTCTGCCGGTGATGTGGACGTGGGCAAACGTCAGTATGCTGTGCGTTTTACCGGTAAATACGATGTCGAGCACCTGCAGGAAATGGTGCTGGAATGGCGCAATGGTCGCCCAGTGTATTTGCGTGATGTGGCGACAGTTGAAACCCGATTGAGAGATCGCACTGGTTTTGTAATTCAAAATGGCGAAGGTGCCATTGCTGTTAATGCGCACCGCGAAACCGGCGTGAATGTGCTCACGGTCATGGCGGAATTGCGCCAGGCAATGACCGAGCTGAGCAGCGGTCCATTGCAGCGTGCCGGTTTATCGATTTATCAGGTGTATGACGAAACCGAGTACATCGATCAGTCTGTATCGATGGTGACTTCCAATATTGTGTTGGGGATAGGTTTGTCGGTCGCGGTGCTATGGCTGTTTTTGTGGCAATTCCGCGCCACGTTGATGGTTGCGATGGCGATTCCAACGTCGTTGATTGCGACATTTATTTTGCTCGACATGTTTGGCCGAACGCTGAACGTGATTTCTTTGGCCGGGATCGCGTTCGCAGTGGGCATGGTGCTGGATGCCGCAATCGTGGTGCTGGAAAACATTGTCCGGTTACGTGAAAAAGGATTGCCCCCAGACAAGGCAGCGTTGCAAGGTACCTCGGAAGTGTGGGCGGCGTTGCTGGCATCCACCGTGACTACCGTGGCGATATTTTTACCGGTGGTATTTTTGCGCGAAGAAGCAGGGCAATTGTTTGCGGATCTGGCGGTAACGATTGCGGTAGCGATTACCTTCTCGTTGATCGTCGCCGTGACCGTGTTGCCCACGCTGGCGCGTCGGTATTTGACCCAGGAATTGGCGCACGAGCCGTGGGCAAAGACCTGGGATAACACTACCAGCCGCATTATGCGATTAACGGATTCGCCGAAGCAGCGCTGGATGTGGGTGCTGGCGTTGATGTTGATCCCGGTTGTCGCGGTGTTGGCGTTTAAGCCCAAAGCGGATTATTTGCCGGAAGGAAATCGAAACCTGGTTTTCGCATTTATTCTGCCGCCGCCAGGATTGAATATCGATGCCATCGAGAAAGAAATGGGGCAGGTCATTGCCAAGCGAATGGAACCCTATGTGCAGGGTGAGCAGCAGCCGCAGGTGAAGCATTATTTCTTTGTCGCCGTTAATGGCGCGGTGTTTATGGGGGTGCAGGCGGCAGATCCCAGTCGCACCAATGAACTGGTGCCCATGGTCAACCAATTGATAGGCGGTTTTCCCGACACCATGGCGTTTGCCAAGCGGTCGTCGCTGTTTGGCGGCTTTTCCGGGGGTAACACCATTGATGTGAATATCCAGGGAAGTCAGATTGACTCGTTGGTGGAAGCCGCGCAAATGGGATTTGGTGCGATCATGGAAGCCTTGCCAGGAGCCTCGGTGCGGCCGTTTCCCAGTCTGGATCTGGCTAATCCGGAATTGAGTCTGGACCCGGACGAGCGGCGCATTGCCGAAGTGGGCTGGACCCGGGCGCAGTTGGCAGGCGTCATTCGAGCGTTGGGTGATGGTTTGCTGGTCGGTGATTATTTTGACGGTGAGCAACGGTTGGATGTGGTGCTGCGTGGCCAGTCATGGGAATCGCCGGAAGAACTGCAATCCATACCGTTGGCGACGCCCAATGCTGGCGTGGTTCCGCTGGGTGAACTGGTGAACGTGGTGCGGACAGCGGGGCCGGAGGAAATTCGCCGTCTGGATCGTCGTCGCACGATAACCCTGCAGGTGACGCCGCCCGAGGGGATGCCTTTGGAGCAGGCGATTGATATTTTGCGGGAAAAAGTCGAGCCTGCGCTGGTGAATCTAATGCCTCCTGACGGGACTGTGCGTTATTCCGGTACGGCGGACAAGCTGGATACCGCTCTGGAAACCATGTTGGGCAGTTTTGTGCTGGCGATCGTTATCCTTTATCTGTTGATCAGTGCGTTGTTCCGCTCGTTCATTGATAGTTTGCTGGTGATTTTGACCATTCCGCTGGCGACCATCGGAGGAGTGATTGCATTGCGGGTGACGGGAGCGTTGACCTCGCAGCCCATGGATTTGTTGACCATGATTGGCTTTGTCATTCTGCTTGGTCTGGTGGTGAATAATGCCATTCTGCTGGTGGATCAGACACGTACTGCCGAACGAAACGGCTTAAATCGTGATGAGGCGGTGGCTCAGGCGGTCAGGCTGCGGTTAAGACCGATTTTTATGACGACTACGACCAGTATCTGCGGCATGCTGCCGCTGCTGCTGATGCCCGGTGCGGGCAGTGAGCTGTACCGAGGGCTGGCGGCGGTTATTGTCGGTGGGATGGCTGTGAGTACAATTTTCACCCTGTTGTTGTTACCCAGCCTGTTGAGGATGTCTAGGAAAAATGTGAAGTTTGCATAATACCTTTGGGGGATTGTGGGTAAGTTTTGCTGTGGTACTCTGTTGCGACACGGACGGCAAAGCGGATTTGCTGCACCCCACGGGATCGGTGGTGGCAAGGATGTGGTTGAAATGGCGCGTCACGGAAGGCGCGCCGTCCCTTTCAAAATGATTTTCCTCTTCTTACCTTGTTATTTTCTCTAGGTTATCCAGCATGGATGTTGCAGATGGGTAGTGCCAGTCTTTTGTATGTCATGAGGAAAGTGTCGAATGAGTAGCGAAAAAGACGCCGGGGAAGAACAGCGTAATTTCTTTCGTCTTCAGGAGCAGGTGGCCTTGGAGTACCGGGCTGCGACTCTGGAAGAAGTGCAGGAAGCGGCTAAAATCCGCAAGGGAGGGGAAGGCAGCAAGATTGACGCGACCTTCATGCTCGATGCGATCAGTCGTCAGTTAATGCCGCTGCTGGCCAATGTGCGGGCAGAGTCGCCGGCGATAGCTCAGTACCTGGAAGGTTTAAATCAAAAACTGGATGTGATCGCCGGAATGGTGTTTTTTCACAATGCCAGCTTGGCGGATTCGTCGGGTAACCGGTTTGTACGAGCGAAAACCGTGGATATCAGTGAAGGGGGGTTGAGTTTTGATACGCCCAAGCCGCCCAAAAAAGGTAGCTTCGTTTTTTGTCGAGTTTCTATCAGTGGTTTTCAGTTGGGATTGCAGACATATGCCAAGGTTGTTTACCTGGGGACAGTCGAAGATGATCCGAAAATGTACCGTGTTGGTGTATCTTTCCCATTGATTACCGATTACGAGCGTAAGCAATTAACTCGGTTTATTTTTGATCGGCAGCGGGAACAGATTAGGCAAGTTATTGATGGAAACGATAATCAATAAACGCGGATTGCCGGTTGTTTGTCTTTAAATTCTTTTGAGCGTTGGTCTGGAGAGCGTAGCTACGCAACCAGATTGGCTCTGCTTTCCTTCATCCCAATCTGATTGTCTTCAGCGCGCTATTTCCTATGCCGTTATGGAGCAATGAGGACCATGTTGGCTGAACACGACCTGGAGCTGAGGGAGTTTCTTTCCCTTGTGATTCGGGTACGAAGTGCTTATATTCGGTCTAGCCCTTGCAGTTAATAGGGATATTGATAACTGCTAAAGCAAGGGGGCTATATGAAAACGCTGGAACCACATCACGTTGAATTAATGCATCCACTTAACTGGTTTAAGCAGTCCTGGATGCTGATCAGGCGCCGCTGGCTGGCTTTTTTGACCACTGAGCTGGTGTTTTTTTTATCCGTTTTTTTTGCCTTGTCTGCCGGTACAAGTGTGGCGGAGTTGACCCCATCGGTTGTGCTGCTGTCAGTACTGTTTCTATTCGTGGCCTGTGTGCTTTGTTTTGTGTTCGGCGACTTGGTGGTGCTCGCCTATTCGGCGGATAATTCACAGACTGTGACATTTACTGGCCATATCTTTGCGCTTCTGCGTTGTCAGCGATCGTTGTTTAAAATGGCACTTTTGACTTTGTTCATCGGGGCGTTTTATTGGGTAGTTACTTTGACGGTAGCGCCGGATAAAAGTGTGTTGGCTGGCTGTAATGAGCTGGCGGCCCGATTGGCAGAGGCAGCCGGTTTGTCAGCGGTACAACTGGAAATGAAGTTGGCTGCGGCGTTTTTGTATTTCTCGGTGCTGGCCACGTTTTCACTGCGTATTTTCTTTGCGATCCCGTTGATGATGTTTCATGAGCTGAGCTATGCCGAGGCTCAGGCGCTCAGTCATAGGGCGACGTTGATGAATATCCACCCGATGAGTGTGGTGCTGCTTAGCTGGAGTATTTTGTTGTTGGGGGCTTTGGCGGCATTACCGTGGTTGTCGCTGGCTTTGTTGCCGCTACTAGGTGTGTACATGTATGTCGCCTATCGCGAGGTATTCCTTGGCATAGAGGAAAACGCCAAGGAGCTTGTCGAAACCTCGGACGTTGTTGCTGGGCGCGCCTAAGGTCACCTTTCCTTATGGTCCCGTGCCGCCGGGCGGTGTAGGTGTGGAAGCTGCCGTAAAACTTTTATCGTTAGCTAAGCTTAAACCGTCGGTCTTCATCCCGGTAAGTGGACCAAAGGGATCCATAGTCCAGACAGTGGGAGTGGTATCGCGCAACTTGCGGATAGCGGCATAGCTCTCGGTGTTAGACAGATTATCGAATGCCTGGAATGAGAACGCACCTACCCCCGATCCTAAGTCTTGACCAATGTACACGGTTTGTACCTTGTCGCCAGGATTCCATCTAACCGTACCGGCATAACGTCCAGCCACCTGAAGGTTGGCGCCGTCTGTGTCACCGGTGGGGTCATAGTTGAACGAGCCAAACGGTCCGCTCTTGGCGACATCCCCGCCCGAGATTGGGCGTCCGCCCGAACCAGGTCCTGGTGATCCGCCAACATTGGGGCCCATGCCTGGATTGGTCTTGGGAGCTTTTGCCCAATTGTCGACGGGGGTAGGATCAGAGCTACCTAAATAGCCAGAGTTGTCGTTCACATTGCCTGGGCCGCGACGGCCACTCCAAAAACTGGGGACGCCTTCATCGGTGGTGGTAATCGCACCCGCATTGGCGACGCGCGTGCCTGTCGCTATTCGCGTTTCAAACACCTGCCAAGCCTGGACTTTACGGTCTTTGCTCGCTCCCAGTTCGGAGCGGGTAAGGGTGAACGAACCCAAGTCGTTACCTTCTCTGTCTTTTTCGCCCTCGTAGCGGAAATGTTCGTAGTAGGTGCCCTGGCTGCGGCCGCGTTTCTCTCTACCGGTGCCAAAGATGGTGGAATCAATGAGGATTTCAGGGGCATCATTACTGGCGGCCCAGCCAAGATTGAGCAATACCACGGAATCGTAATCGCCCTGGGTATTGCTGCCTTTGATAACCTGTTTGCCGGAAATGCCACCATTGCCGCCATTGTTGATGGGGTCAATGTTGACGAAATTCTCGTCGGTCAGCAGGCCCTGGGTTTTGTCTTTGTCGTAGACGATGTTTTGTACATAGCGTTTGCCTTCAGGAGTGATCACTGTTTGTTGAAACATGCCCTGAGAGGTGGTGGAGCCAAAACAGTTGAAACCAATGGGGCACTGGGCAACTATTTTTCCGCTATTGTCGACGTGCCAGGAATCGAATTTGATGGGGGGCGCAGCATGGGCAGCAGGGATTGCCATTAGCAGCGATAGCCCCAACAGAGGTAGACAGGAAAAATCTTTAACTTTTAATGTCTTGCTCATGCTCTCACCTGTACGGACAACGAAACCAAGGTGCCGGGATGTAGAACCACCCCCTATCGTTATCGTCCACAAGGGGAATTATACCACAGTAAATCTGAAAATTTATTGAGCAATAATTTTGTTGGGAGTTGTTAAACACGAGGCTAGTTGCTACGAACCAATCGGACAAAATGTTTGGCATAGACAATAGAGGTGTTATTGGCCTCGACGGAAAACAGCATGGGCGAACCGGTGTTCAAATCCATGATCCATGCGCCAATTTTTGGCATTGATGAATCTGTGCCTGGTGACAGGTTGGGGGTGGAACTCCAGTAGCCAGTACCATAGTAGCTGGTGCCACCAATCAGTGTGATGACCGATGCTGGTGTATCAGGAAAAATTTCGGGGTTTAGCGGTGGTGCCTGGCAGCGGAAGTCGATTAGCGATGTCAGCTCTTTGATGTTTGGCACACGCCATTTGCTTGTTGTGCTGCTAAGCGCCAGCGCATCTTTCCAAGTATATTTTAGGGGGATGCCAGCGCAGCGATGTTGATCGGCAATCCAGGTCTGGCCCTTGCTGCAGCGTTGCCAAACCAGGCCGGTTGTCAAGTCCAGCACTTCTTCTCCATTTGAGGGAAGAGGGGTGGTAATTGCAGCATATTTTCCCGTTGGGTCAACGGCAGGGATGGCGGTGACGAAATTCGCTGCGGGCGTGGATTCCAGAATGCTGCTGCTATTGCAGAGTTGCGCCAGCGAAATGCTTGGCAACAGGCAGAGTAAAAGAGTATTGACGATGCGCGTGCGCATCATGGCAGCACCTCGCTTGGTAGCTTTGCACGTACAAGCATAATCGCAGCACCTTTGATGGCTGCGGAATTCGGATCGTATTTTTTGATAGGCAGCAGTTGCCCGGTAACGAAATCGACTGCCCAAGCTTTTTCCGGGTCACTGGCGACCGGAGTGCTGGTCCAGTATTGCGCACGCTTGTTTGTAAAATTTGGCGGGAGATGCATTTGGTTGGTGCCGAAGGTGTCAAAACTTACCAGGCCATAGAGTTCTACGGCGGTGGGCAGGCGCCAATCGTTGAAGCCGCATAACGGGGCACCGTCGCTATTGACGGCACTAACGTAATCGCTGGTGTTGCACATGCCGGGGATACCTCCGCAGCCTGTAGCTTGGCCTTCGCTGCCAGGGTGACCGCCATTGCTGTTGGTGGATGTGTTGTACCAACTGTACTCAGAATCTTGACGGTAGCTGTTGGTGACAGTCGATTTGATTTCCCAGACCAGCCCAGTGCGATTGTCCAGTACGCATTCACCGGTTGAGGATGGCGTAAAATCGAAAATGGCCCCTGCTGACTGATGACCGTCCTGGTAATTGACGGTATTGTAGGTATTGCAATCCCTCAATGCTGTAGTGGGGACAAAATACGACGATGAGCTATCCAGGTTGGGGTCAATGCAGCGATTGGCGACGGTGGGATTGACTGTTCCGGTTCCTTCGTTGTCAGTAATGGAGATTTGGACGGAGGTGGGGGAGCCGTCGGTGGCTAGCACGCCGTTGGTCGGTGTGCCCAGGGTAATGATGAGGGTATCGTCATCGTTGGCTTCGCCCAAAATGTCATCGTTGAGTTGGATGTATCCGGTGTAGACCGAATTGAAATAGCCGTTGTCGTCCTTTGGGGCGAAAGTTAAGTCGTTTAGCGGAACGTAATCCACCTGTGTTTCTGCAGTTCCCGAGTACAGAATCGGAATAAATATAGGCCACTCGGTCAATTGGCCGTTGAGTAATTTAATTTCAAACGGGATCTGGGGGATACTTTCGCTGATCTGGTATTTGCCGCCAACGTACAAATAGCCGGGCAACGAAATGCTGATGCTGGGTTCGGGGTCGTCGTCGACGATGTAAAACAGGCTAGGTTTTTTGTTATTAGCCTCTAACTGTACATGAAATTCGGCCTGGAAATAGATGGCAAAATCTTCCATGCGCAATTCTTCGATGCGGTTGTTTTTGATAATTGCCATGCGCTCGTGAACCTTGTCGTCGGTGATATTGATGATGCGGCAATTATCGGCGGCAATGGCTTGGCGAATGGGGTCGGGGCATAGTGGGTCGACGGCCAAGGCGGCGGCCTCATCGGGGCGGTAAAACATAACGGTGTTAATGAGGCTTGGGGATGATGTGCCGACGACGTTGAAATCTTGCAGGGGGGTTGCGGAGCTTTCCTTGGCAAATTTCATTTCCAGGCGGGCACGTTGGTCAGCAGGGATGTCTGCTGGGTAATCGCCAATCAGGTTGAAGGCGATGATGACCACACGAGAGGCGTCGCCAACGGGGGATGTTTCGTTTAGGCTGAAATAGCCGGTGGTTGTATCTACGGTGAGTTCTGGATAGGGGTTTAACGCCGTCGGATCCCAAGTGAGGAAACGAATCTTGACGGTTGGCAAGGTACTGGCTGCCGGAGGTGGGTCGTCCTTGGCCCGTTCGGGCAGAATGCAGCCGGCCTGCGCCAGAATAGCCGAGGCTAACAGCAGGGCAGATGCGATCTTGGCTGGGGCGCGACGCTTAAAATTCATCATGTCCATTGGGCTGCGAATACCGATATCAATTCAGATATCGGGGGAAATCGACCGTTTTAAAGCTCAATATGGCGGAAGTGTGTGATGTCGCACGCATATGGAGTGGTCTACATGCGGAGCTATCTTACTGAAAGTGAAACTGAAAGGCGATAGATTAAAAGCTCAGTCATACCCCATCCCGATAGCCAGGGAATGCCCCTCCCCAAGCTCGATTCCCTTGAGGGATGAAGTCAGGGCACGACTGAGCCGTTGGTCGACAATTACTGCGCGACGATGGCAGGCCACTTCCCGTTGTCTTGTTTGACGGTCGAGGAGGCGTGGCCGACTGTGTGGACATTGATGACGATTTCGCGGTACAGGTCGCCTTCGACGGTCCATTCACGCGCTGCGCGAACTTCGCAATCCTGGCGCGAGGCGCCACATTGCTGCGAGGCATCGATGGGCGAACTCAGTGCTTTTTCGACGGCTTTGCTGATGTCTTTTAGTTGATTTTTTTCGAGTTTCAGACCGCCCAGCCACTGTGGGCTGTTCAAATTGACGTTGGCGGCATGGGCTCCGGACAGTGATAGGCTGAATAAACCGGTGCTCAGGATTACGGCAGTAAGAAGTCTTTTTGTCATTACAATTCCCCTTTTGTTATAGGTTTTTTAACTTGGGGCAACCCGCTTGGGTTACCCCAAACTGCGTCGAAACCTATTCAACATGACTCCGGGGGAATCGTCAACCTTTCCGAGCGAAATACTCTGCTATGCTGCTTGATCACCATTGGCAGTGCTGGTTTTCTCGGTTTTCTCGGTCGCTGAAAGTGCGCTGATAGGGGTCAAGTTGGTGGACTTGCACTTGGGGCACATGCGTTTGGGCGATTGGGAGAGGATGAAAATCATGTACGCCAGTGCGACGACGATCATGGGCAGAAAATAGGCCGAGGCCGCCAGCATGAGCATGAACAGCGCAAACTGCTTCGCGCCGGAGGCATGTACCTTGCCCTCAAAATGGCAATTGTTGCAGTGAATCAGGCTTTTATCTTGAGGCTGTGACATGGACAAGCTCCGCTAAGTAGTTGAATCTGCAAAGTGATATTATTGTGCGTCATGACGAATCGGTGTCGTACACCATGCTCGTTGCGGTAGTATATACGCTAATCACCCTGGTCACTACAGTAAGGTTGGAATCCATGGATTACGAAGACGACTTTGAGGACGACCGTCCCAGTAAAAGTCAAATGAAGCGCGACGCCGATGCTGCGCAGCGGTTGGGAGCCGAGCTGGTTGAGCTCAATGCCAAGCAACTGGCGCAATTTGGTTTGCCCGACAAGTTGCTTGAAGCCATCAAACATGCGCAGACCATCAATTCGCACAGCGCCAAAAAACGTCAACTGCAATACATTGGCAAATTGATGCGCGATGTGGATGTTGGTTCGGTGGCAGAAATATTGGCGCGACTCAAGGCACCGCACCGGCAGGCGGTTGCACAATTTCATCAAGCTGAAAAATGGCGCGAGCGTTTGTTGGCGGACGATCAGCAGATCGCTGTGTTTGTCGCCGAATATCCGGCTGCGGATGTAACGGAGTTGCGGAAATTAATCGTCGATGCGCGTCAGGAAAAAGTGGGTGGACAACTCGGAAAAGCGTATCGCGGATTGTTTAAATTGATCACAGGCTTGCAAGCAGGACGGGAGTAATCATGAGTCAATCTCAGCCGGCAGTTACCTATCTAAAAGATTATCAGCCACCACAATTTGCGATCGATTCGCTGACATTGCATTTTGATTTGTTTGATCATGAAACCATCGTGACCGCCACCAGTGTAATGCGACGGCTGGGCAATGCGTCGACGCTGGTGCTTGAAGGTAACGAGCTTGAGTTGCTCGACGTATGTCTGGATGGCAAGGTGCTTACTGCTGGCAGCTATCAGGCGAGTGAGACTCAGCTGCGCATTGACGCGGTGCCGGTAAAATTTGAATTGCAGGTCAAAACTCGGATTCACCCGGAAAAAAATACTGCGCTGGAAGGTTTGTATAAGTCATCGGGCATGTTCTGTACCCAATGTGAGGCAGAAGGTTTTCGCCGCATTACCTATTTTCTTGATCGTCCCGATGTGATGACGCGCTACACCACTACTATTGCGGCAGACAAGAAAAACTATCCGGTACTGCTGTCTAACGGAAATTTAGTTGCGGAGGGTGAGCTGGATGGCGGACGTCATTTTGCCACCTGGGAAGACCCGTTTCTCAAACCTTCTTATTTGTTTGCGCTGGTGGCTGGAAATCTGCTGCACAAACAAGACATGTTCGTTACCAGTTCCGGTCGTGAAGTGACATTACGCATTTTTGTCGAGCCAGCCAATATCGACAAATGCGAGCATGCGCTGATCTCGCTGAAAAAATCCATGCGCTGGGATGAAGAAGTGTTTGGTCGCGAATACGATCTGGATATTTTCATGATCGTGGCAGTGAATGACTTCAACATGGGCGCGATGGAAAATAAGGGATTGAATATTTTCAATTCTGCCTGCGTGCTGGCGCGTCCTGATACAGCCACTGACGATGACTACGAGAACATCGAAGGCATCATCGGTCACGAATACTTTCACAACTGGTCGGGTAATCGCGTTACCTGTCGAGACTGGTTCCAACTGAGTTTGAAAGAAGGTTTTACCGTTTTCCGTGATCAGGAGTTCAGCTCCGACATGGGCAGTCGGGCAGTGAAGCGCATCAGCGAAGTGAATGTGTTGCGCACCGCGCAATTCCCCGAAGATGCAGGGCCGATGGCGCATCCAGTACGGCCTGATTCCTACATCGATATCAGCAATTTTTACACTGTAACGGTGTACAACAAGGGTGCTGAAGTGGTGCGCATGATTCACAATCTGTTGGGCGAGCAACGTTTTCGTCAGGGCTGTGATCTTTATTTTGATCGTCACGATGGTCAGGCAGTGACGACTGATGATTTTGTCAAAGCGATGGAAGATGCAACCGGTGTTGATCTGATTCAGTTCCGTCGCTGGTACAGTCAGGCAGGCACGCCGGTGATTGAGGCCAGCGACCGCTATGACAGCGCCACTCGGACTTATCGCTTGACGCTGCGTCAGCATTGTCCGGCAACGCCAGGGCAAGCGAAAAAATTGCCGTTCCATATTCCCGTCGCCGTGGGCCTGCTCAACAGTCAGGGCGCTGATATGAAGCTGGAGTACAGCGGCCAAGTTGCTACCGAACACATGTTGCAACTGACCGAAGCTGAACAAGAATTTGTGTTCACTCAGGTTGCGGAAAAACCGCTTCCATCGTTGTTGCGTGGTTTTTCCGCACCAGTGCGTTTGGCTTATGATTACAGCGATGAACAACTGATGTTTTTGATGGCGCACGACAGCGATGATTTTAATCGCTGGGAAGCAGGTCAACGGTTGTCAACGCGCATCATTCAGCAATTGGTCTGCGATATTCAGCAGGGCAAGCCGTTGGAGCTGAATGCAGGTTACGTTGATGCGGTGCGCAAGGTGTTACTGCATAAGACGCTGGATCGTGCCTTGATGGCGCAGGCGCTGAGTTTGCCGAATGAGCGTTATTTGGCGGATCTGGCGACGGTCGTTGATCCGGCAGCGATTCACCGAGCACGCAGTTTTGTGCGCGATGAACTGGCGCGTCGTTTAGCGGCAGATTTTCTGGCGGTGTATGCTGCTTGTGATAGCACGGAACCTTACCGTTATGATGCTCAGCACATGGGCCGTCGCAGCTTGCGCAATGTGTGTTTGCAGTATCTGTCGCGTGTGGCGAACAAGTCACTGCTTGAGAAAATGCTCGCGCAGTTCCGCAACAGCGACAACATGACCAATGCGCTGGGCGCACTGGCTGCCCTGATGAATGTTGAAGGCGCGGTGAGACAACAGGCGCTGGATGAGTTTTATGCCAAGTGGAAGCATGATCCGTTGGTGATCGACAAGTGGCTGAGTTTGCAGGCGCGTGCCGACGCCGATGATGTGCTGAATCATGTCAAGCAACTGATGCAGCACGAAGCATTCGAAATTCGCAATCCCAACAAAGTGCGCGCCGTGGTGGGCGGATTCTGCATGGGCAATCCGGCGCATTTCCACGCAGCGGATGGGGCGGGTTATGAATTCCTCGCGGATCAGGTGTTGGTGTTGAATAAACTGAATCCACAAATGGCAGCGCGTATGGCCAGTGGTTTTAGTCAGTGGCGTCGGTTTGAACCGGTTCGTCAGGGTTTGATGCAGGCGCAGTTGCAGCGCATTCGTCAGACTGACGGATTGGCCAAGGACGTGTTTGAAATTGTGGCCAAGTCACTGGGCGAAGTGTAATGTGGTTTTATTCCTGTGCTCGTGGTGATGGCGTTACCCTGAGCGCAGGTTGGTGATGTAGGCAATTATTGTTTGGAATTTACCGTTAACCAAATCATCTTGATTGGCGAAGCGCAGCTGCAACCAGCAGGCGCTTCGCCATTTTTATTGGAGCGCAAAGCAGCGGCACTGGTCGCTTTTCTTGCGTTGCATGGCCCGGCCAGCCGCAGTCAACTGGCAGGCTTGTTGTGGCCGGACTCTGCCGAGGCAACTGCGCGAAATAATTTGTCGCAAACCATGCGACGCCTTAAAGCCCAGTGCGGCGATACGCCCTTGTTTCAAACAGCCGAGACGCTGGCGTTGACGCCGCACTGGGTGGTGGATTGCAAACAGTTGGAAATGCAGCATCTGCAGGGTGAGCACGAAAAAGTGGCCGTGTGCAGCACCGCGCTGCTGTCTGGTCTGTACTACGATGACTGTCCCGAGTTTTCTTTTTGGCTGCAGCGGCATAACGATCAATTTTTGCGACTAAAACAGCGCTCTCTGGCCATACTGTACGACAATTATCAGCGAGATGGCGCATACCGCGAAGCCCTCGGTATGGCGCAACGTTTGGTGGAAACTGAACCGCTTTCTGAAGATGCCTGGCGACGCTTGATGCAGGCGCACTTCAACATGGATGACCGGGCGGCGGCGCTCAATGCCTATCAGCGTTTTGTGACGTTGCTGCGTCGCGAACTTGATCTTGATCCCATGCCGCAGACGCAGGCTCTGGCACGCGACATCAGTGCAGGATTGATTGTGTCGCCGCCGGCAGTGGCATCAACTATCCCGCCCAGCGTGTCGCATCCGCCAAGCCTGATTGGTCGCGCCGATGTTTGGCGACTGATGGAGCAGGCCTGGCAAAAAGGTCAGGCGATTTTTCTTGCCGGGCCGTTGGGGGTGGGTAAAACGCGGCTGGCGCGCGAGTTTCTGGCCAGCAAGGGGCGTTTCTACGCTTTCAGAACACGTCCTGCCGATCACGATGTTCCCTATGCCGCCCATGCGCGAACGTATCGTGAGCTGCTCCAGGCCTTTCCCGAAATTGAGTTACCGACGTGGGTGCGTAACGAGCTGGCGCGTATTCTCCCCGAGTTGGGTGTTAGTCCGGGGCCGGTGCGTGAGGCTGAACAAAAACTGCGTTTCTACCAGGCCAAGGCCGAGGCGACTCGGTTGGCGGTTGCGGCGGGTATGCGCCATGTGCTGATTGATGATCTGCATTATTCTGATTTGGCGAGCATTGAGGCCGGCCATTTTGTCAGCTCGCAATATTGGGGGCGGTTGGATGGCATGCGTACGGTTGTCTGTCTGCAAGAGGATTTGCTCGACCCGCAGGCCAGGCAGGCGCTGACCGCGGCGGTGGAAACGGGCATGGTCGCGTTCATTTCTCTTGCGCCGCTGGGGGTTGACACCTTTGGCGAGTTGTTGGCGTCCATGGGCATCGATTCAAACGGCGATACCCAGACATTACATCAGCGCTGCGATGGTTTGCCGGGGGCGTTGGTGCGCTTGGCCACCGCATGTTTTGAATCAGGTCAGGATCTTCTGAACAAGTCGTCGCGAGACAGCGAGTAGCGGTCAGTCACGCCCCAGTCACGCCTGATGAGATACCATGCCGGGATCTAACTTCAGACGGATGCCGCAATGATTTCCACCAGTTTTGCCTTACGCTTGACCAAGTTTTTGGTGATTGCTCTGTTGTACAGCAGTTTGCTGGCTTGCAGCGGCGGTTCGGGTGACAGCGCTGGTGATCACAATCCGCCCACACCGATCGACACGCCGTCGGGCAGCAATTTGCTTGAGTCTACGGCGTTTCTCTACAGCGGCGCCAATCCGGTGCAGACTGGCGTGCTTCCCGGCACCATCGTCGAGGAACGGGTGGTGATCGTGCGCGGCAGGGTGCTGGACAAAGACCTGCAACCCATCTCCGGCGTCAACATCACGGTGCTAGGCCACCCAGAATTTGGCCAGACCCATACCCAGGACGACGGCATGTTCGACATGGCGGTCAATGGTGGCAGTCAGCTGACCATTCACTACCAAAAAACCGGATTGCTGCCGGTGCAGCGCGATGTCGCCACGCCCTGGCAGGATTACGTGGTAGCTGACGAAGTGATCATGTTGGCGTTGGACCCGCAGATGACCAAGCTGTTTTTGAATACGCCGGGGATGAAGGTCGCGCGCGGCAGCGAAATGACTGATGTCGACGGCACGCGTCAGGCGACGGTGCTGTTTCCCTCAGGCACCACGGCCAGCCTGGTATTGCCTGATGGCAGTGAACAGCCGCTGAACGAAATCAACGTGCGCGTCACCGAATACACTGTCGGTGAGAATGGTCCCAAGGCCATGCCGGCGGAGCTGCCGGCCAACAGTGGTTACACCTACGCGGCTGAATTCAGCCTGGATCAGGCGATTGCGGTAGGTGCGGAAACCGTGAAGTTCAGCCAGCCTGTGCCGGTGTATGTGGACAACTTTCTCGGTTTTCCGGTGGGCATTCCGGTGCCAGTGGGGTATTACGACCGGCTCAAAGGCCAATGGATTGCCGAAGAAAGTGGTGTGATCATCCAGGTTCTCAGCGTGGACGGCGGCAGTGCGACGCTGGACATCGATGGTGATGGTTTGGCCGATGACGCTAGCAGCATTGGCGTGGATGCCGAAGAATTACAGAAACTGGCTGGCCTGTACACCGCCGGCAAAATCCTGTGGCGGGTACCATTGAAGCACTTCTCGTCCTGGGACATGAACTGGCCGTTTGGTCCGCCCTCAGACGCGACCCGCCCGCCACACATTAATCCCAATCCGGTGCTGAACAACCACAAGCGCTGTGGCTCGGTCATCCGCTGTGAAGACCAGTCGCTGGGCGAAGTGTTGCCGGTCACTGGCACGCCATTCACGCTGCATTACAACAGCAATCAGGTGGCCGAGGCGCGCAATGTCATCAATATTCCCTTGATCGGTGACAGCTATCCTGCCTCACTAAAAAGCGTTGAGCTGCAGTTGAGTGTCGCCGGGCAGAGCGAAACCAAGCAATTTTTGCCGCAGACGGGGTTGTCCTACGAATTTGTCTTCGATGGTAAGGACGCTTATGGCCGTGAGTTAAATGGCCGGCAGAAACTGAATGTGCGGGTGGGCTACACCTACAAGGGCGTTTACCAAAAAACCAGTCGGTTTGGTTACAACGGCGACGGCCAACCGATCAGTGGCGACCGAGATCGAATCGAAGTTACCCTGTGGACGGTGTACGACACCACGGTCGGCAGACTGGTACATGATGGCCTTAATCTGCCAGGCTGGAGTCTGGACGTACAGCATCAGTATTCGCCGTACACCATGGAAATGTTGCTAGGCAATGGCGACCGCAACGATGAGCGGCGTAATTTGATCAAACCACTGGCAGGCAGTGGCGTCAGTGGTTTTGACGCTGCCGATGATGGTGGTAATGCGCTTAGTGCCAAAATGCATAACATCTGGGCGATGGCGGTAGGCGCTGATGGCGCGGTGTATTACTCCCACGGCGACACCGGCATACGCCGGGTGGCCGCCGATGGATTATTGTCTACGGTGGCTGGCAGAGCGCCGCCCATCTTTGTTGGCAACGGCTATAACTACGACTTTAAAGCTGTCGCCGAAGGTGGTCCGGCTACTGATACCTATCTCACCCCATTCCCTGGCGGATTGGCTATGGGCAAGGATGGCAGTTTGTACATCGCCGATGCTTGGCACAAGCGCATTTTCCGGGTGGATACTGCAGGTAATCTGCACACCGTGGCCGGCAAGGCGCCAGCCGATTATAACGCCGGTCCATTTGAGTCCACTGGCGATGGTGGTTTGGCGATTGATGCCGGCTTGGAGCTACCGAAGGCGGTTACCGTTGGCACAGATGGTACGGTGTATTTCGTGGATGGCAATCGCCTGCGGCGGGTGGGCACCGATGGTGTAATCACAACGTTGCTCGGCAATGGTGGGCAGGGGGCCGATTGCGGCAACTACGATGCACGTGTGTCACCACAGTACCTGGCGATGGGCGGGGATGGTTCGCTGATTTACAGTGCCAATGCGGGTTACTATGGTTCGTTGCTTTGCAAGTTGGGTACGGATGGCGCGGTTGTTCGTTTGGCGGGTGCCAGTCCCTATGATCCCGCGCCCTTGATCGGGGCATTTGCACCCGATGCGTTGGCCAAGGAAGCAGTAATAAGCACGGCGATAGGTGGCATAGCGGTTGGCCCAGACGGCAGTGTGTATCTTTCTGTGGGTGAATACCACCAAGTTTATCGTATCAACCAGGAAGGCAAACTGGTGGTCGTCGCAGGGTATGTTGATCTGGAAAACCCGTATTCTCATAAGTCCGGTTACGCTGGCGATGGCAGTAACGCCGGCGATGCGTTGCTTAATTATCCAGACGTGATCGCCGTTGGCGCCAACAACCGTCTATACATCGCCGATAACGGCAACCGGCGAATTCGTGCGGTGATGGCTGACTCTTATTTGTTTGCGGATATTACGGGCCGCAAACCCATGCTTTCGAGTGATAGACGCAAGGTCTATGAATTCGACGAGTTTGGTCGACATACGCAGACGCGCGACAGCTTTACCGGCGCGGTGCGATACCAGTTTAGTTATGACAGCGACGGCCATTTGAGCAAAATAACCGATGCCAGCGGTAACGAAACGTTGATCGAACGCAGCGGTGGTGTGCCTACCGCGATTGTGGCGCCAGGTGGACAACGCACCGAATTGACGACTGACGGTGATGGTCAGGTCACCGCTGTCAGCAACCCGGTGGGTGATTCGTATAGTCTTGACTACGATGCACGCGGATTGCTCACCAATTTAACGGAACCTAAAGGCGGCGAGCACCTCTTTGAGTACGACACTCGCGGTCGACTCAGCAAAGACAGCAATCCAGATGGTGGCAGTCTGACGCTGACGCGTTTGGTGCAGCCGCAAGGCAGTACGATTACGCTGACCAGTGCAGAAGGCCGAGCGCACAGCTATCAAACTGAAGCGATGGCCAGCGGTGAAGTGCGCAGTACGGAAATTGATCCTAGCGGTGCAATCACCGTGACCATGTTGCGCTCCAATGGCGATATTGAGGTGAACGCCGCCAATGGCAGTACGGCACTGTACCAGTTTGATGTCGATCCACGTTGGAGTAATCCGTATGTTGGTCGCGTGGTGGTTACTACGAAAGCCGGTTTGACGCGTACGCTGGAATTGAAACGCAGCGTCGAACTGACTGATGCAAGCAATCCGTGGAGTCTGGTGAGTATGAATGACACGCTCACCGAAAATGGCAAAACACGCACATTGCATTACGATGCAGCGAGCCGCGTGTTTACACTCAGTTCGGCGCAAGGGCGACAATTCCGTTTTACGCTGGATGAACTGGGGCGTTTAAGCGGAACACAAATCGCTGCTCAGATTGATGCGGTGGCTCGCAGTTATGACAACAAGGGGCGGTTGTCGAACATCACTCAGGGTAGTCTCAGCAATACGCTGAGTTACGATCATCTCAACCGTTTGATCAGTGTCGAGGATAACGCCGGCCATCGCACCGCGTATCAATACGACGCAGCAGATCGCATGACCAGGCTTACCTTGCCCAGCGGGCGAGCCTATCAATTTGCCTATGACGCCAACGGCAATGCGACCAATGTCATCATGCCTAACGGCAAAATTCATGTGCTGAAATACACGGCAAATAATCTTGATGCGGCATACAGTCCAGCCGACAGCAGTGCCGAATTGAGTTATGGCTACAATCTGGATGGTGACTGGGTTCAGAGTACCTTGCTGGATGGCAGCATACTCAACGCCAGCTATGATAACGGTGGTCGAACAACCGGACGCAATTACAGCGATGCAACGGTGAACTTTGATTACAGCGATGCAACGCAGCGCATTAGCAGCATCAAGAGCACGCCCAGCGTTGGCGCGATGCAAACGATTGGTCTGAGTTACGATGCGGAATTTTTAACGGCAATGAACTGGACGGGCGTTGCCACCGGCAGCTTCACCTACGGTTACGACAATCGCATGCAGCTCGCATCGATTGGTGGCAATGTGTTGAACGTTGCTATCACTCGCGATGACGATGGCGTGGTGACCAAACAAGGTGTGTTTAATTTCACTCGCAATGGACCGGCGGGATCGGTCAGTCAAATTAACAGCGATGACAATAAGCTGGTCATCGATCTTGCCTACAACAGCCAGGGACGGATAAATAATCGCAGCGTCAAAGTCAATAACGTGGTGCTCTATCAATCGTCGATGGACTACGGCAGCAGTCGACGCTTGGCGCGACTCAGCGAAACAGTCAATGGTGATAGTCACACCAAGGACTATCTCTATGACGCCGACGGCCAACTGGTGACAGTAAAAGAAGGCAGCGCCACGCTGGAAAGCTATGCATACGATCTGAATGGTAATCGCAATTTGCCGTCAGCAACGTACGACGCACAAGATCGGATGTTGACGCTTAACGGTGTGAATTACCAGTTCAACGCCAACGGCATGTTGCAACAACGTGGCAGCGACACGTTTGTCTACAGTGCGCGTGGTGAGTTGTTGTCCGCGACGGTTGCTGGTACCACCGTGACCTATCAATACGATGGATTGGGACGGCGCATCAGTCGCACCGAAGCGGGTAAACTCACGCAGTATCTCTACGCGAATCCGAATAATCCGTTGCAACTGACGGCTTCGCGTTCATCGACCAATGTGCTCAGTGTGTATCACTATGATCAGCGTGGTGTGTTGATTGCGATTCAGCAAGGGTCGACGTACACCTACGTTGGCAGCGATGGTCTAGGGACGCCACGCGTGCTGGCAGACAGCAATGGCAGTGTACTCAAAACCATTAGCTACGACAGCTATGGTCGCGTGTTAAACGACAGCGATCCTACCTTGGTATTGCCGATTGGTTTTGCTGGTGGCTTGGCCGATCCTGTGACCGGTTTGTTGCGCATGGGCTTCCGCGATTACGATCCCGCTGCGGGCCGTTGGGTGGCGCGTGATCCGGCGCTCTATGATGGCCGTCAGCTCAATTTCTACAGCTACGTGGGAAATGATCCGGTGAATCACACCGACCCCAGTGGGCTATTCAGCGTTGGTGGTTCACTTTACGACGGTGTGGGTGGCGGTTTACGCCTTACCATCGATAGTACCGGCTTCAAGATTTGTGGCGAGGTGGGATTTGGCATAGGCGGCAGCCTGGATATTGATCCCAATGAGGCCGTGGGAGATGTGGATATCAAACCTTCCATTGTCGGCGAAGTGGGCCTGGGACCATTCGGTGCCGGTGTTGAGATCGGTGGCGTGGGCGATTGTTTCAGTATCGATCCATCGATCAAAGTTGGACCTTTCAAAGGCAAATTTGAAGGTATTACCGAAGGTAATTACAAAGGTCTGGATTCCACAACCTTTGATATTCCGCTCAAGGCCGAAGCTAAAATTGCCGGGCAATTGTGTGGTGGGATGAAGCTTTAGTTTCGCCAGTGTGCTGGGTCGCCACATCGTTGTGGCGGCCCGGTGCAGAGATGGGATGACTAACTATTTCCCCGGCGCTGGATCATCCAGCCCATCTAGATTGTTGAGCATGTTGGACACGTCGACGGTTTCGTCGTGGCGCATGTTGGTTAGTTCGCTGTTGAGGCGCTCGCGTTCCAGTTCCAGCATTTGCAGGCAGGTTTGCAGTTCGCTGCTGTTTTTCTCGATTTTATCCAAGTGTTCTTCTAGTTCAAGGCGAACATCGGTTTCGACATTCAGGCTTAGAACGGTGGTTTTTAGTTCGCGGATGGCGCTATTTTGCTGGTCGATCAAAGCATGGACCTGATCGAGTTCTTTCTCGGGTAGAGGTGCACTTGGTTCTGCGGGTGGCTGTTCAGTGGGTTTTTCTTCAAACTGCTTGTCCAGTTCCTGTTGCTGTAAATTAAATACAGCTTCCAGTTGTTGCAGTTCTGCATTCAGACGCTCTTGCTGTTTCTCCATTTCCTTCATTTGATCTTCCATCATGTTTTCGGTCATTTCATGCTGGGAGAGCAGCTTGCGGAGTTTTTCAGAATTACCAGATTCAAGCTCGAGTTCAGTTAGTGAATGCTTGAGCTTCTTGTAGGAGTCGACCATTTTGGCGTAGGCATTTTGCTGGGAATGGTACAGTGCTTTGTAGCCGTTAAGGTTGCGAAGTTGTTTCTTCAATTTTTCAATTTCTTTTTGAGCTTGCGAATCATAGTTGATCTCAACCGAGTTTTTATTGTGATGATGCTCGATTTGGGTGTCATCAATCAGCTCGCTGTTTTCTATCATTTGATCAATGATGCGCGTATCGGGTGGCCCATCAACCAAGTCGGCTTGTTGCCAGCGATTGAGAAGTTGAGCAATTTTTCTGTTGATATTGGTCCAGTAAGTATCGTTAGGTTTTTCTATACAGACAAAATCTCGTTCAAGGGACAGCCAATTGAGACGGGCGACCATGTGTTGGCGATATTTTATTGCGGTATTGTCGCCCGCCTCGGCAGGGGCGTTGAGTTTTTTGGCGTAATCACGGGTTTCTTTGATCAGCTTTTTGAAATAACGCTTGTGGAACTCCCGCTCATCAACCTGGGCTAGCGCATATGTCTTGAGTTTGCGTTGGCGAAAATAAAGATAGACAACCAGGGCGGCCAGTACAATGACTGCTTCTACCAAACCATACAAGACGTAAATATTGATTTCCATACTCAAGTCATTGGTTGTTGTCCGGTTTGTCTTTTATTTCTGGTTCAGGTTGAGCATTATCTCCTTCTTCGGTTGTTGTGTTGCTATTTTCCAAGTCAATTTCATCTTTTGTGTCAGTGGTGGTGACCGAGGCAGATGATTTTTTCCTTAGGCGTTTGATGATAACGTAGGCGCCTGCAATGGCTCCAATGATGACGTTGATCAGTACAAATATCAGCACGCTGTCTGTCACATCGCTTTTTGCGTGTTCATCTTTTGCGGGGAGTTCAGTTGTCGCTTCGGGGGCGGTGTGTTCGGTGGCTGCTGCTGCGGATTCATGTGCCGGTTCTGCTGGTTGAACGTGTTCGGTAGGAGGGACATTTTTATGAGGGTCAACTACTGGTGCAGCAGGGGGAGTATGTTGTTCTGCGGCTGGTGCCTCATGTGTGGCACTCTCTGCAACCGCAACCGCAGGTTCACTGGCGTCTTTTACCGAGAATGGGTTTTGTCCGGTGGAGGAATTCTTGACCGTAACAAATAAGGTTTTTTTACGGTCGAACGTTTCGCTGTTGACCAAAATGTCGAGTTTGTATTCACCGGTTTCGGTGTAATCAACTGATCGCTGATAGTAACCGTCGTTGGCCAGATCATCGCCATCAATGCCGTCGTCAACCAGCGCGTATTCGCTGACCTTGCCGGAAGGTGCAGTCATTTTTAATTTGAACTTGAAGGTGTTGGCCAGAGCATTGCGACGAATCAGTTTGCCATCTTTTTCCAGCCAGGCGCGTATAACGTCGGAATCGCCCATTGCTATTTCTGCGGCGTTTTCAACATTCAGTTTGAGATCGGTAATGATGTAGGCTTTGTTGCCACCTTCGCTGTATTTGATCAGCCAATAACCAGAAACGGGATTGCGTACGGTGATCAGACTGAATTTTTTAGCGTTATACCAGCGGACGTCGCGGTGCTTTGTATTGGAGTCGATCAAATCGCCATCAGGATTTTCCAGGGCAACCAGCGAATTGGGTTTGTACTTGGAGATGAGTACGGTGAATTCGCGGATGTTGTTGTCGATGATGAAGCTGTCTTCGTTGACCGGCAACATGTCGGGAGATTTGCTGTGTTCAAAAATTCGGCTGAAGACATCGTGAATCTCAGCGGTGCTGTTGAGTATGTTGAACGTGCCGCGCGTATCTTCCGCCACCAGTTTCATCAGCGGCAAGTTGGAAGAACGCGTGAAGGTAATGGTGTGCACCTTGATGCGTGCTTTGGCGAATTTGGGGCCAATGACATCCAGGGTTTTTTCGGTCAGGCGCAGGTCAGTTTCATGATGGCCGACATCCATTTTGCCATCGGACATTAAAACGATGTGCTGTTTGCGGCCTTTGCTGCGAGCCTTGTTTAGCAGGGCGTAACCTTGATCAAGGGCGTCGTAGATGTTGGTGAAGGCACCGCGTTCGCTGACAGCATCCATGCCTTGCAGCAGTTGGCGTTCATTGTCGTTGGTTTTCAGGTTGAGCAGAGGCGTTATCTGCAATGCCTTATCGCTGAAGCTGATGATGGCGGCGCGGTCGCGGGCGTCCAGCAGGTTGAGGAACATTTTTCCAGCTTCTACCCGCAGTCGTTGCGCGTCGTTTTGTTTCATGCTGCCGGAACTGTCGACGATGAAAACGATGTCGATGCCTTGTTCAGCCTGGGCTGTTGTCGCGGCATAGGCGGTCGTGCCGATGAGGGAGGTCAGCAAAATAATGAACAGCTGGAGTATCGCTGGGTATTTCACGCCATGGTTGCCTTTATTGCGGTTCCAATAGTTAAAGAGGCGGTGGTGCCCAGGAGTTGTATCGACAGTAAAAATCAATACTTAAATATGTGATATGCAACGCTATTTGTGATTAAAGTTGTGGCTTACAACGGAATTTGGCTGTGGCGGGGAATGCGGCTCAGTTGCCAGTGGGCAATGGCCCATTGCCAGAATTCGTCGAGGTTGGCGTCGATCAGTTCCTGCTCGGGTTCCTGGCCAAGATAGCCTAGAATTTTCAACAGGTTGGGGATGGGGTTGTGCTTGTCGATGGCTGTGGCACCGTTTTGCTTGCTCAGTTTTTGTCCCTGGGAACTGATGAGTAATGGCAAATGCACGTAGCGCGGTGTGGCAACGCCGAGCTGTTGCTGGAGGAAGATTTGCGCCGGTGTCAGGCCGTGGAGATCGTGGCCGCGCACCACGTCGGTGATGCCCTGGAAGGCGTCGTCAACCACGACTGCGAGTTGGTAGTTGTACAGTCCATCGGCACGTTGCAGTACAAAGTCGCCGACGTCGTGGTGGATGTTTTGCGCCAGCGGGCCACACACGGGATCCTCAAAACCTATGGTCTGTTCGCCGGTGCGGATTCGCAAGGCATACGGCGGTGAATAGTTCGGTGTTTTGTGGCGACAGATGTCCGGGTAAATCGGCCCGGCGACGCCAACCCGAGCCTGGTCACTGATGGTTTTGCGGCTGCAGTGGCAGGGATAGAGCAACTGTTGCTGACGCAGTTGTTCCAGGGCGGCGGCGTAGGCATCGTGGCGGTCAGACTGGTACAGCACGGCTTCGTCCCAATGCAGGCCGTACGTTTCCAGCGTGCGCAGGATATCATCGGCGGCACCGGGAACTTCGCGTGGCGGATCGATATCTTCGATGCGCACCAACCACTGACCTTGGTTGACGCGTGCTTGCAAATAACTGCCGACGGCGGCAAGCAGCGAACCCAAATGAAGTGGTCCTGTGGGTGAGGGGGCGAAACGGCCACGATAAGTAGATCTTGTTGTCATGGGGCGCTAGTATAGCGGACTGCTGTCGTAACAATAAATTGCCAAGAGGATAGGTTATGGCGTGGCTTGCGAGATCGGTGATAACGCTGTTGCTGGGAATCAGTTTGTTTGCCTGCAGCAAACCAGAGCCTTTTTTACCGCCGCCGAATTTTCAGGCGGATGCAACGTTAGGGCGGCAGATTTATCAGCAGCATTGTGCCGTTTGTCATGGACAGAATTTGCGTGGCAATGCGCTGAAGGGACCGCCGTTGATTAACGAGGTGTATCGCCCGGATCATCACGCTGACCTGGCTTTTTATCAGGCAGTACGCAGTGGCGTGCTTCAACATCATTGGCATTTTGGCAACATGCCCACGCAGCCAGACGTGACGCCGGAGATGACCGGGCACGTGGTGGCCTATGTCCGTCAGGAACAGCGCAACGCGGGAATTTTTTAGCGTTAGTGCTTGCCGGGGCGAATCAAACCGCCCAAGCCTTGTTTGTCCAGTTCATCCACCAGCAATTGGCGAATTTCTTTCGGATCGTCTAGGGTCAGAGCTTGCTGTAGCAGCTGTTTGGCTTTTTTCTGAGTGACGCTGCGGATGACCCACTTGATGCGGGGCAGGGCGATGACGCTCATGCTCAAGCTGTCTATGCCCATGCCCAGCAACAAAATGGCCGCTGCCGGATCGCCGGCCATTTCGCCGCAGACGCTCACCGGTACGCCGTGTTGTTGGCCGGTGGTGATGACATGATGAACCGCTTCAATCACTGCCGGATGCAAGTTGTTGTACAGCGCAGCGACGTTGGGGTTGTTGCGATCCACCGCCAATAGGTACTGCACCAAATCGTTGGTGCCGATGGACAAGTAGTCTACGTGTTTGGCAATGGAGCGCGTCTGATAAACCGCCGACGGGACTTCAATCATCGCGCCAACGCGCGGCATGGGAATTTGGTCGAAACCTTCGCTTACCAAATCAGCATGGGTGCGGCGGATTAGTTGTCCGGCGTCCTGCACTTCACTGACCGAGCTGATCATAGGCAACAAAATGTGTAGGTTGTCCAGCCCATCACTGGCGCGCATCATGGCGCGCAATTGGGTGACGAAAATTTCCGGGTGATCCAGGCTGATACGGATACCGCGCCAGCCGAGGAAGGGATTGTCTTCCTTGATTGGAAAATACGGAATGTTTTTGTCACCGCCAATGTCCAGGGTGCGCAGCACCACCGGCTTGGGGGCCATGTCCTGAAGAATTTGTCGATAAATGTGTAGTTGTTCTTCTTCGCCGGGAAAACGGTCGCGAATCATGAACGGAAATTCGGTGCGGTACAGGCCGATGCCCTGGGCGCCACTGTCGACGAAATTGTTCAGGTCGGACAGCAGGCCAGAGTTCACGTACAGCGGAATCTGGTGGCCGTCAGGGGTTTCCGCTGGCAGTTCTTTGAGTGTGGCCAGGTTGCTGGACAGCTCGGCCTCTTCTTTGATCAGGCGCGCATATTCGTTCTGCACAGTTTTGGACGGATTGACATAAACAATCCCCTGATAGCCATCAAGAATCAGGTGATGGTTTTCCACTTTACCGATGGGCAGGTCTGACGCGCCCATGACGGCGGGAATGCCCATTGCCTTGGCCAGAATCGTGACGTGGGACGAACTGGAACCGCTGGCGCACAGCACGCCGGCCAGTTGATCCTTGGGCACTTCCATGAGGGTAGAGGCACTCAGTTCCTCGCCCACCAAAATGGTTCGGTTTGGGTATACCCGAGGACCGGGTTTCTTCGACTGGATGTGCATCAATATGCGTCGGCCCAGGTCTTTGATGTCTTGTGCCCGGTCCGCCAGATAGTCATCTGACATGCTCTCGAAAACATGGATTTGCTCACGCACCGTGTCGCGCAGGGCGGTGGAGGCCATGAACCCCTGGTGAATGCGTTCCTCGGTCTTTTTGATCAGGCTGTTGCTGCGCAGCATCATCAGATAAGCGTCAAAAATGGCCTGATCTTCTTCGGGCAGGTGGGTGACTTGCTCCTTGATTTCGCCGATCTCACTACGGACAGCCATGACTGCCGCGTGGAATACCTTGATTTCAGCCTCAATGTCTTTGCAGCGACGGTTGGGGACAGCATCCAGATCCGCTGACGGATAGACCACCAGCGCGGTGCCGGTGGCAACGCCCGGTGCGCCGGGCAGGCCGCGAAATGGCCGATTGTCATTGACCGCCTGGTTTTGCAGTTTGTCGATTTCGCCGATGGCCTGCGCATGGGCAATGGCCCCGGCCAATTGTGCAGCGATAGTGACTAACAGGGTTTCATCGTTTTCGTCAAAGCGGCGACTGGTGAGCTGCTGTACCACCACCACGCCCAGCACCTTGCGGTGATGGATGATGGGGACGCCCAAAAATCCGTGGTAGCGTTCTTCGCCGGTTTCGGGAACGTATTTGTAGGCAGGGTGGCTGGCTGCGTCTTCAAGGTTGACCGGCTCGCTGCGGCTGGTCACCATGCCCACCAGACCTTCGCCTGGTTCCAGATTGACGTGATGGACGGCATCTGGATTCAAACCGTCTGTCGCCATGAGCAGGTTGTTGCCGGTCTGCGGATCCGTCAGGTAGATAGAGCAAACGTTGGTTTGCATCACCTCTTTGACGCGACGGGTGATGGTTTCCAGTGCCTCATCCAGATTCTCGGCACTGTTAACTTCCTGCACTATGCGACGTAAGGTGTCGAACAAGCTAAAGACTTCCAGGGTTGGCGATCGTTGGTATGAACCGTCCAGTTGCTGCGCACCGACGGCGAAGCGGGTATCAGGAGGCGCGCGGTTGGCGTAACAGTGGTTCGAGTTCGGCAAGCGCACGTTGATACACGTCTCGCTTGAAGTCTACCACTTCGCTGAGCGGCTGCCAGTAGTCAACCCACTTCCAGTGATCAAATTCCGGTTTTTCGGCGCGATCCAGGCGAATATCGTGGTCAGAACCGAGCAAACGCAGCAAGAACCAGCGTTGCTTCTGGCCAATGCACAGCGGTTTGCTGCTATAGCGAATCAGGCGCTCGGGCAGTTGGTAATGCAGCCAGTCGCTGGTGGTGCCCAGAATTTCCACTTGCGGTGGTTCCAGTCCCACTTCCTCGTGCAATTCGCGGAACAAAGCCTGCTCGGCGGATTCCCGGGGGCGAACGCCACCCTGAGGGAATTGCCACGCCTCCTGGCCGATGCGGCGAGCCCACAACAGTTGGTGATGCTGATTGCACAGGATAATGCCCACATTGAGGCGGTATCCGTTTTCATCGATCAGCGAATTGGATTTGCGGCTTACGTTCATAATGATTCCATTCTTCCACAAGCAGCGCCATCGGGCAACCTTATGATGTTGCTGGGATTACCGGCCTTGGCGAAGTATTGTACGGGGGCGGGTGGTGTTGTCAGGGGGCTGTGGGTAGAATGCGCCACTGGTTTTGGTTTGTTTACAGCGAGGGTGGTTGTGGCACTGGCGATTTTTGATTTGGATAATACCTTGCTGGCGGGTGACAGCGATGCCACCTGGGGCGAGTTTTTGGTGGAGCTGGGTGTGGTGGACGCCGACACCTATGGCGCGGAAAACGAGCGCTTCTACCAGGAATATAAAGCGGGTACGCTGGATATTTTTGAGTTCCTTGCTTTTAGTCTCAAACCCTTGAGTGAACACCCGCTGGCGCAACTGCATGCCTGGCGTGCGCAGTTCATTGAACAGAAAATTCGCCCCATGATTGCCGCCAAGTCGTCGGAGATTCTCGCCAAACATCGTCAGGCCGGTGACACGCTGATGATTATCACCGCTACCAACCGTTTTATCACCGAGCCCATTGCCGAACTGTTGGGCGTGCCGCACCTGCTGGCGACTGACCCGGAAATGGTAGGTGATCGCTACACCGGTCGCGTTGCCGGTACGCCTTGTTTTCAGGAGGGCAAGGTGGTGCGTCTGACTGAATGGCTGCAGCAAAATCAGGCAGATTTGAACGGTGCCTGGTTTTACAGCGATTCGCACAACGATTTGCCCCTGCTGCGCCGCGTGACCAATGCGGTGGCGGTGGACGCCGATCCCAAACTGGCCAGCGAGGCCGAGAAGCAGGGATGGCCGCACATCAGTCTGCGCTAGCGCGCTATAGTCTGATTCTGTTGACGCTGGCGGCGTTGTGCCTCGGCGCATTGCTGCTATCGCTGGCCACAGGCAGCGTGTCGCTGAGTTTTACCGATGTCTGGTGGGTGTTGCTGGGCGACGAGTCGAGCATGGCGGCGACGGTGGTGAACGAATTGCGCCTGCCGCGTGCGCTGGCAGCACTGGCGACGGGCGGTCTGTTGGCCCTGGCCGGGGCGCTGATGCAGGTATTGCTGCGCAATCCACTGGCCGACCCCTATGTGCTCGGCGTGTCTGGTGGTGCCTCGCTGGTGGCGCTGTTGTGTTTGTCGCTGGGAACGGCGACCTGGTTGCTGACCCTGGGCAGTTTTGCTGGCGCGCTGCTGTCGATGTTGCTGGTGTTTGCCTTGGCGCATGGTCGTGGCAGTTGGACGCCGACCCGTTTGTTGCTCACCGGTGTGGTGGTGGCGGCCGGCTGGGGGGCGTTGATCAGTTTCGTGCTGGCGGTGGCGGCAGACAATAATTTGCGCGGCATGTTGTTCTGGTTGATGGGCGACTTGTCGCACGTGACCGAACCGGGATTGGCATTGGCAGTGTTGCTGGTGGGGACGCTGCTGGCGTGGATGCTTGCCCGTGAACTTAATGTGCTGGCCTATGGCGAACTGCGGGCCAGTGCGCTTGGTGTTAACGTGCGCAGGCTGCGCTACGCGATTTATTTTCTGGCGTCGCTGTTGGCAGGAGCGGCAGTGTCGCTGGCCGGCAGCGTCGGTTTTGTTGGGCTGATCGTGCCGCACCTGATGCGTTTGCTGGTGGGCAGCGATCACCGGATTTTGCTGCCGGCATCGGTATTTGCCGGTGCGCTGCTGGTGTTGCTGGCTGACACTTTGGCGCGTACCGTGATTGCACCAGAGCAGCTGCCGGTGGGCGTGATTACCGCGCTGGTTGGCGTGCCGCTGTTCCTGTTGTTGCTGAACCGGACTCACCGCCTATGATGCTCAGTTGTCATGATTTGGTCGTGAGCGTGGATGGCAAGCCGCTGTGTCAGCCCTTGACCTGGCAGGCCAATGCTGGCGAGTGCTGGGCGCTGCTGGGCCAAAACGGTGTGGGGAAAACCAGTTTGCTGCTGACCCTGGCGGGGTTGGCGTCGCCGGGTGAAGGCGAGGTTCGCCTGCATGGACAACCGCTGCAACAATGCCCATTGTCGACGCGGGCAAAACAAATGGCGCTGTTGCTGCAGGAGCCTGAGCAGGCGTTTCCTGCCAGTGTGCTGGACACGGTGTTGATTGGCCGTCATCCGTATTTGTCGCGCTGGCAAATGGAATCGGCGGACGATATCGATATTGCGATGCAGGCGTTGCAGCAAGTGGGCTTGGCTGATTTTGCCCAGCGCAATGTGCAAACCTTGTCAGGTGGCGAGCGTCGTCGGGTGCAGTTTGCCCAACTGCTGGCGCAGCAAACGCCGCTGTTGTTGCTGGATGAACCGGTGAATCATTTGGACATTGCCCACCAGCTAAGTTTGATGGCGCAGGTGCAGACCAAGGTGCAACGTGAACAGGGAATCGCGCTGCTGGTGTTACACGATGTCAATTTGGCACTGCGTTTTTGCGATCGGGCGCTGCTGATGTTTGCTGATGAAATCCTGCATGGTCCGGTGGAATCCGTGATTACCGCAGAGAATCTGCAACGGCTCTATGGCTGTGCCATGGAGCGCGCTGGTCGCTGGTATTTTCCTGCCTGAGATTATTTTTTCAGAAACAGCTTGGGATCGACTCGTTCGTTATTCAAACTGACCGTCCAGTGCAAGTGGGGTCCGGTCGCACGCCCAGTGGAACCGACCTTGCCCAGCAGATCGCCGGTATGCACTTTCTGCCCGGGTTGAACGCTGATTTTTGATAAGTGGCAGTACATGGTGATCAGGCCCTGGCCGTGATCAATAAACACGGTGTTGCCGTTAAAGAAAAAATCGCCGGTCTCTATCACCGTGCCATCGGCGGGCGCGGTGACACTGGCCCCCATGGGGGACGCGATGTCCATGCCGCTGTGCGGATTGCGCGGTTCGTTGTTGAACACACGGCGCAGGCCAAACGAGCTGGACATTTCGCCCTGGCTGGGCACCTTAAATTGCAGCGGCACCGCGTCAATGTCACTCCAGTGAGTGAACGCCGCGCCAATGCGTTCTTTTTCCGCGTTGATGCGTTTCATATCTTGTTCATTGGGATTGACGTGACGCTTGCTCACGGTCAGGTGTTGGGTCAGGTATTGTTTGTCGACCACAGTAAAACTGATTTTGCTGGTGGCTTGCCCGGCACTTTCAACGTCGATACTGTGCTCGCCCAACTTTGCCGACAGGCCGATGCCGACGATGGCTTTCCACTGATCGTTGGCTTTGATCACCATTACTGCGTCGTCGTTGTATTTGACCTGGGGTTTTTGTGCCGCATTTCCCAGATCAATGATGGCGATGCCGCCGGGCACCAGCGATTGTTCCGGCAACGCCATGGCCAGCGATGGCAGCAATAACAGCAGTGATACCAAAATTCTATTCATCGTTGCACTCCACTACCTGAGATGTGATCCGGCCTTGGGCCAGACGGGTTTGCATCAAATCGCCGGGTTGCAATTGGCTGGCGTCAGTGACGACGGTTTTGCCGTCGGCCAGAAAACTGATCGCATAACCGCGTTCCAGCGTCGCCAGCGGACTGACCGCGTTAAGGGTGCGGATCAATTGCGCCAGTGTTTGCCTGTGGCCAGTGACGACCTTGCTCATTGCCCGTGACAATTGTTGCTGCAATTGCTGGTTCCGCAATGTCAGTGTGGCCAGCGTTTGCGCTGGTGCGTGTTGCAGGAGCTGTGCCCGGCTTTGGCCGAGACGGTGTTGATCATGACGCAGGCGCGCCAATGTGGCGCGACTTAAGCGCTGCTGTAACTCGTCAAGACGTTGCTGTTGATCCTGCACGCGGCGCGCAGGACTTTGCAGTCGCGCGCGTACGTGTGCGAGGCGTTCGCCGGCACGTTGCAGATGGTGCTGCAATAATCGCTGCAGCGCTTGCTGTTGCTGATCAAGGCGTTTTTGCAGAAAGGTTTGGTCCGGGCTGCAAATTTCTGCGGCTGCAGTGGGCGTGGCGGCGCGATAATCGGCGACAAAATCAGCGATGGTGAAATCCACTTCGTGACCCACGCCGCATACCAGCGGAATGTCGCTGGCAGCAATTGCGCGGGCGACACGTTCGTCATTGAATGGCCACAAATCTTCAATGCTGCCACCGCCGCGGGCGAGAATCAGCACGTCGCATTCGTTACGCTGATTGGCCAGGGCAATGGTGCGTGCAATCTGGGCTGCGGCTTGATCGCCCTGCACCAACACCGGATAAATCATCACCGGCAGGCTGGCACAGCGCCGTTGCAAGGTGGTGAGTATGTCCCGAATCGCTGCGCCGGTGGGCGAGGTAATAACGCCGATTTGTTGCGGCATGGCCGGCAATGGTCTTTTGCGTTCAGTGGCAAATAGCCCCTCGGCTTGCAGCTTGGCTTTTAATTCCTCGAACAATCGTTGCAGCGCGCCGCTGCCGGCTTCTTCCATGTGCTCGACCACAATTTGAAATCGGCCTTGCGGCTCGTACAGGGTAACGCGGGCGCGGACGACCACTTCCATGCCGCTGCGCGGCTGAAAGTTGACCAAGCGGTTTTTCATGTTGAACATGGCGGCGCTGATTTGCGCCTTGGCGTCCTTGAGGCTGAAATACCAGTGGCCTGAGCCGTGGGCGGTGAAGTTGGACAGTTCGCCTTGTAGCCAGACCAGCGCAAAGCCGCTTTCCAGCAGTTGGCGCACGTCGCGGTTGAGTTCGGAAACCTGAAAAATATGCCGTTGCTGCATTGTCTAGCCAATCAAAAAGAGGGGGTGTTTAGAACAGCCAAGGTTTTGCGAGCTTTTGATCCTGGGCCTGTTGATAGGCCAGTTCACCCTGTTGGCGGGCCAGTTCGGCATAGCGCATGGCGTCATCGTATTCGCCATTTTCAGCGGCCATTTTGGCCTGGCCAAGCAATTTGCTGGCATCGCGCCACTCGTTGCCGGCTGCGCTGGATTTTTTGATGGCTGCCTGGGCCAGTTGAATGGCTTCGGTGACCTGTTGCAGGGTGAATTTGGGCGGCGGCGGGCCGCTGGGAGTGGTTGCGCAAGCGGCCAGCAGTATCGCAGCCAGCAGTGGCAGGACGTATTTCATCGAGTTAATCTCCTGTGAAAACATCGGGTTTGAACCAATAGTAGTACGCGCCGGGGAGGCTTGACCAGTTTTAATAACCCCGCCTCGTTTGGCTTGCTGGTTTACCCGGTTTTGACTAATCGGTATAATGGCCCGCTAATTTTTATCCGGCGGATCACCACATGTTAAGAATTCAGCAAGAAGCCCTTACTTTTGACGATGTTTTACTAATTCCGGCTCATTCCAATGTTATGCCCAAGGAAGTGAGTCTGAAGACACGTCTGACTCGTGGCATCCAGTTGAATATTCCTCTGGTGTCGGCAGCCATGGATACCGTGACCGAAGCGCGTCTGGCCATTGCGCTGGCGCAGGAAGGTGGTATCGGCATCATCCACAAAAATCTGACCGTTGAGCAGCAGGCCGCCGAGGTACGCAAGGTCAAGAAATTTGAAAGCGGCGTGATCAAAGAGCCGATCACTGTTTCGCCCAACACCAGTATCCGCGAAGTGCTGCAAATCACCCGCGCTAACAACATTTCCGGTGTGCCGGTGGTAGACGGTGACAAGCTGGTTGGCATCGTGACCAGTCGCGATTTGCGTTTTGAAACTCATCTGGAAAATCCGGTGTCTGCCATCATGACGCCGCAAGACCGTTTGGTGACCGTGAAAGAAGGTGCCAAGCGTGCAGAAGTGCTGGCCTTGTTGCACAAACACCGCATCGAAAAGGTGCTGGTGGTCAACGATGCTTTCCAGCTACGCGGCATGATTACGGTCAAGGACATTCAAAAATCCACCGATTTCCCCAATGCCTGTAAAGATGAGTCTGGCAGCCTGCGCGTTGGCGCGGCGGTGGGCACTGGCCCAGACACCGACGACCGCGTAGCGGCGCTGGTGGAAGCGGGCGTGGACGTGGTCATCGTTGACACTGCGCACGGCCATTCGCAGCGTGTTATTGATCGCGTTGCCCAGGTGAAGAAAAAATATCCCAAGCTGCAGGTGATTGGCGGCAACATCGCCACGGCAGCAGCGGCTCGTGCGCTGGCCGATGCAGGCGCGGACGGTGTGAAGGTGGGTATCGGTCCCGGTTCTATCTGTACTACCCGGATTATTTCCGGTGTGGGCGTGCCGCAGATTACGGCCATTGCCAATGTGGCGGCAGAACTGGCAGCAGACGGCATTCCCGTTATCGCTGACGGCGGCGTGCGTTTTTCCGGTGACTTAGCCAAGGCGATCGTTGCGGGTGGTTACGCGGTAATGGTGGGTTCCATGTTTGCCGGTACTGAAGAAGCACCCGGTGAGGTTGAACTGTACCAGGGCCGTTCTTACAAATCCTATCGCGGCATGGGCTCGCTGGGCGCCATGTCCCAGGTGCAGGGTTCCAATGACCGTTACTTCCAGGACACCAAGGACGTAGACAAACTGGTGCCCGAAGGCATCGAAGGCCGCGTGCCTTATAAAGGGCCAATGATTGCCATTATTCACCAGCTGATGGGCGGTCTGCGCGCTTCCATGGGTTACACCGGTTGCGCCAGCATTGATGAAATGCGCACTCGCCCTGAGTTTGTCCGTGTGACCAACGCCGGTATGCGCGAGAGCCATGTGCATGACGTAATGATCACCAAAGAAGCTCCGAACTACCGCATCGACTGATGCAGCACACACCGCGGGCTAAGGCCCGCGGTTTGCTTTTTGACCTTCGAATTTTTTAGAGAAAGTGTATGACCGTCGCTGACATTCACGCCCATCGTATTTTGATTCTGGATTTTGGTTCGCAGTACACGCAGTTGATTGCCCGTCGCGTGCGCGAAGCCGGTGTTTACTGCGAACTGCATCCCTGGGATATGACTGAGGCGGATATTCGTGCCTTCGCGCCCAAGGGGATTATTCTTTCTGGCGGCCCTGAAAGCACGACCGCTGCCAATGCGCCCAAAGCACCACAAGTGGTGTTTGAGCTGGGCGTGCCGGTGTTTGGCATTTGCTACGGCATGCAGACCATGGCGATGCAATTAGGCGGCAAAGTGGAAAACGCCGATCATCACGAATACGGTTATGCGCAAGTTCGCGCGCGTGGCCACACTCGTTTGTTGAAGGACATCGAAGATCACACCACCGACGAAGGCTACGGCATGCTGGACGTGTGGATGAGCCACGGCGATCGCGTCTGCGATATTCCGACCGGTTTCAAGCTGATGGCGTCCACTGAATCGGCACCGATTGCCGGTATTGCCAACGAAGATAAAAATTTCTACGGCGTGCAGTTCCACCCGGAAGTAACGCATACCCGTCAGGGCAAGCGCATTATCGAGCGTTTTGTGCACGAGATCTGCGGCTGTGAGGCCAATTGGAATTCCAGCAACATCGCGGAAGATGCAATTCGCACCATTCGCGAACAGGTGGGCAGCGACGAAGTGATTCTCGGTTTGTCCGGCGGTGTTGATTCCTCCGTGGTGGCTGCGCTGCTGCACAAGGCCATCGGCAAACAGCTGACTTGCGTGTTTGTCGACAACGGCTTGCTGCGTCACAAAGAAGGTGATCAGGTGATGGCGACTTTTGCCCAGCACATGGGGGTGAAGGTGATTCGCGTTGACGCGGAAAAACGTTTCCTCGATGCGCTGGCCGGCGAAAACGATCCCGAGAAAAAACGCAAAATCATCGGCAATCTGTTTGTCAAAATTTTCGAAGAAGAATCCAACAAGCTGAAGGCAGCCAAGTGGCTGGCACAGGGCACGATTTATCCTGACGTGATTGAATCGGCTGGCTCAAAAACCGGCAAGGCGCAT
>Ga0224510_10000137_pt1 | contig 62622 bp, 55 predicted proteins | sample SF_May12_sed_USG_FD_170161 | JGI IMG/M metagenome (GOLD analysis project Ga0224510, IMG submission 170161) | Sediment microbial communities from San Francisco Bay, California, United States - SF_May12_sed_USGS_4_1 | ecosystem: Environmental > Aquatic > Marine > Sediment | place: USA: California... | reverse complement strand
AAAGTGGCTAAAAGGGTCACTAACGGTGACCCTGCTAGCCATTCACGGAGTTTTTCGAAGAAAAACGAAGCTTTTCGAGTAAAGCATTGAACTTTGGAGATGACTTTGTTATCACAATATAGTTCATGCCTAAGCTCAAAACCTGCCGGTATGAAAAAGATTTGACCACCTGCAATATTTTCTTATTATTTCATTACAATAAAAGGAGCTCTATGCGACAAATAATTTACTTCTTACCAGTTTTGTTTTTACTTACCGGCATACCAAATATCCATGCGCAGGAAAAACACGAAAAAAAAGAAGCGTTCAAAGAAAATTATAATACCAGGGCGCTGGTATTTGACGGTAAAAATTTCCTGCAACCGTGGAATAATGATTCCTATGAATTTTCCACTTTTGGCGTCTCTCCCGAACTTGAAAAACTCTTAACATCGTTTCCGGAGTCGTCTGTTGATTTTAAGAAATATGAAGCCATAAACCGCACGGCCAACATCACCTATTGGACGGGAATTACCCTTATGATTCTCAGCATCACCTATATCAACATCCCCCAGTTACATCCAAACTACATGTTATATTCTACGGTCGCTACCGGAGGTTTGGTATCCCTGATCGTGGGCCTGGTACTACAAGACAAAGCGCGGGTTCACTTATATCGCGCCGTATGGAAATATAACCGGGAAGTCAGCCTTTCCGAATCCACGGAGAGGCAATCTAAAACACAAAGCCCCGAGACATTTATTCAAATCGCCGGCTTCGGCGTAAAATTCTAATTTTGCTACTTGGCTCGTTTCAAAGCCCGGTATAAAAACCGGGCGGGGCTTAGGGCCTCCAGCAGGTCTTTTTCAAGAGGCGGGCATTCGCCTGATGACGAATTTGCCATGGCGGCAATGATTTCGGCGCCCAGGCGGGAATACAAAATTCCCCGCGAACCCAGGCCCGTCAGGCAGTAGAGGTTTTCATGCCATGCGGCGGGTTTTTCATCATGGCCGTTTTTACGAAAATAATGCGTACTGCCGTCGTTTAAACCGGAAAAGATTTCATTATAGGTTTTGGTGTCTGGCAAACGCCCGATTACCGGAAAATGATCATCGGCAGCCGAACGAAACGAAACCCGCGAGGGCATACTTTCAACAGCATCTGCTTCATTTTGGTTTGAGAAAAAACCGGCGGCGGCAATGTCAAAGTCAGGGTAATTTTTTCGGGCATTTTGGATCAACTCCAGGTTCTGCCCGGGGCGAACTTCCGGGTCGTCAAATCGGTCATGGGTTGCCCCCACGATAACCCCCTGCCCTGCCGGTATCATGTAGGTCTGCCCCGAAACAGGAATTTCAAAACCGGGTAAGTATACCGGGGGTATGACCAGTTGACCGCGGATCTTTTGCAGCGAAAAAGAATCTGCCTGGGCAAAAGCGTTTATGGCCCAGGAGTTGGCCAGCACAACGACATCAGCCCTGGAAACCCGGACATTGCGGTAATCGAAAATCTCCCAGGCGCCATTTACACGATGACATTCTTTAATGCCTGTCGAAAGAACCAGGTTCACCGGGTTTATCTTTTCGTGGCGCGCCAGGTTTGCCAGGCACAATCCCCTTGGGGAAAGGAACCCGGCATCGTTAAACAAAACACCACCGGAGGCGTTTATACCAAAGCGATCTTTTACGGCCTGGCTGTCCAGGAATTCATAAACATCGTCCAGGCAGTTCTGGTTTGCTGCTTTGTCCTGTGGGGCTTTGCCGGGAAATTTCTCAAACCGGTCGATCTCGCGGGAGTTTTCGACAGCCTGTAAAAGACCACTCTGCCCCAGGTCAAGAACCTCGCCAAAGCCCTCGCCGACCAGTTGTTTCAAGTGGGCCAGAAGCGAGATATAACTTAAGCCCGAAAATCTTGACGTATACGTCGGCCTGCGATGGACAACCGGGAAAAATATCCCCCGGGGATTTCCCGAAGCCTCAGAACAAATCTCTTTGTTTTGGTCGATCAACTCGACGCGCCAGTTTCGGCGGGCAAAGGCCTCGGCAAGGGCGCAGCCTGCAAGCCCCGCCCCGACAATGGCGACGGTTTTGCCGGTTGTTTTGTTACGGGTATAAAACCAGGGTTTATTGGCCGTTGCCCGCCATACATTGTTTTGATCCTGTAACGTTTTTGACACGGGCCCCGGAACTGGTTCTGGCCCGGTTTTAAAGCCGGATTCATGGCCCCCGCCTGGCGCCTGCGAAGAAGGTTCAGTCGCACCATAAAATTTTGCAAAAACCATATGGCGCTTGCCGCCAAAGCCCTTGACCCGGGCGACCTCAAAACCGGCGGCCTGTAATTTGCGGCGAACGTGACCGGCGGCGGTAAACGTCGATACCGTCGAGCCGACCCGCGAAAACCGGGCCATGGCCGAAAACAGTTTGTCCGGCCACATGGTCTCGTTTCGGGCGGGGCTGAAGCCGTCTAAAAACCAGGCGTCTACGGGCGTCGGCAGGTACAGGCAATCGAGGGCGGCAAGACAGTCGTCAAACACGAGGGTTAAAAAAACGCCGGGCGCCGGGTTGAGCCGGTGAACGCCGGCCATTCTGACCGGGTAAAGTTCGACGAGTTTTTCGGCGATAGAATTTATTTCGGGAAAACCCCCGAGGCTGCGCCTGAGGTCGTCCCTGGAAAGCGGGTATTTTTCAACAGAGATGTAATGAAGAATATAGTTTCTTGAGATATCGAAAAAACCGGCAGAGGGGGTTTGAACCGGGCCCTGGCCCTTCGTTTTTTCTACGCTGTTTAAAAATGCATGGGCTGTCAGACAGAAATTCAACCCGGTTCCAAACCCGGTTTCAAAAATGACAAATCCCGTTTTGGTGGTTTCGCCTTGTACACAGGCAAGGTCGCGACCCCACCGGCTGGTCAGGTCATTGCCCTCGATAAAGACATGGCGCGTCTCTTCCATGCCGTTATCAACCGAGAAATAAATATCGTCAAAGATCGGCGAATACGGCGCCTGGCCCCGCCATTGGATTTGAGGATTTTCGATACCCACGCAAGAACAACCGCCTGCGGTCAATTACACTGGACATCGTTTTTTTGTAGGGGACGGATTTATCATTTGTAGGGGACGGATTTATCCGTCCCCTACAACAAAAAAAATTTTTATTTTTCTACGGGTTTGTCCTGGGCGATCCAGGCCATGGTGCCGCCGGCGATCGACTTGACGTTGGTGTAGCCCTGGCCAAGCAGGTATTGCGTGCCCGCCATGGAGCGCTTGCCTGAGCGGCAGATCACGTAGATCTCGGAGGTCTTCTCAAAAGGAACCGCCGCCCCCGAGGTAAGCTCGTTTAGCGGCAGCGCCACGGCGCGGGGAACATGCCCCGAGCTGTACTCCTCGGGTGTGCGAACATCCAGAAGTTGAATGTTAGGGTTTGCCTCGTAGGCGCTGATAAATTCGTTCATCCCGATTTCTCGACTTGTTTCGTCACCCTTTGGCTTGCAATTTGCCAGGTTGACAAACAATATTACCATTGCCGTTATTTTCAGAAACTGATATGCTGCTTTCATGAATTCTCCATTATTATAAAAATTGTAAAATTAACCCTGTCAATGTATCATGAATTCTCATTTGCGCCCAAATAATATTAAACTTTTCTAATATTCTTTTTTTTAATATCCGCCGGGCATGTTCCCGTAAAATCAATCCCAGATTTGAATAAACGATCCGATACTGAAGTTATGACTTCTACGTATGCCAGGCCCTTTATATATATCTCGATTTTTCTTTTGCCGTTATTTTTTTGCAAATCCCCGGAAGTAAAAGACAAAAAAAATGACAAAGACTCGCTGGCTAAAATTCACGAAGAGGCCGAAAAGGGCCGGGAAAAGGGCTACCAGGATTACGCCACGGCCATCGATAACGCAAAAAAAAATAACGACCCCGAGTTGCAGCAAACGATCCTCAAAGATTTGGCCACCATACCTTCCGAAAAATCGCGAGAAATTTTAAAAAGCCAGGCCGTCTCCGAATCCGGCGATGTCAGGGATGTGGCCCTGAAGGGTTTCTACGACCAGAGCAAATCAAGCCGGAACCCCGAAATGACCGAAACGACGAAAGAAGCGATCAAAGACGAAACCGTCGACATCATCAAAGGCCATGCCGAAAAGTATAACGACCTGACGCCGAAGGAAATTCAAATTCTTGGCGAAATCAACAACGAAGAATCCAGGGATATCTTAAACGACATGGTCAAATCCACGGCGCCGGATTTCACCAAAGAAGCGGTCATAAACGAACTCTACAATGCCTATGGCTCAGACTCAAGAACAAAACTCCTCAAGATGTACGAAGACCCCGGTTACGACGAAAACGTCAAGGTCATGATCCTGAAAACCCTTGCTCGTCGCGATCACTACAACAACGACCCGATACTGCAATCTCTAAAGGCAGAGTACCTGAAAACAGACGACGCGGCAGAACACGAGCGCCTGCTGGCCAGAATTTCGGCCCTGGACCTCGTCGACACCAAAGCCCTCAAGGCCCAACTCGATCGCCAGCGGGAAAAAATCCGGCTGCGAAACCAACTGCTGGAGCTTTCTAAGAAGGGCCAGTTGGTCATGCTCAAAACCCTCTTTCAAAAGTACGAAGTCTCGGAAAAGGTTCTTGACGCCATGCAAACCTCGACGCAGGAACTTGCCGCCGACAACACCACGCCCATGAGGGCCGAAGCCGTCATATTGTTTTCGAGCCTGCGCCAAATCTACCCGGACAAAAATTATTTCGAGTTAAAAAAGTCCGCCCCCCCGGGCCTACAGGTGCCGGGACTTTTTTATACCATTTTACAATCCATCGACAACAACTACGAATCTTATGACATGAAGATCTTCACGATCCGATCGGTCTTTAAAATCGACCAAACCGACGCCGCTAACATTTACAAAGCCTTTCAGGGCGAAAAAGATACCTTGAAAGAACTCCTGCGGTAGAGGGAGGTTGGTTTTTCCAGGTATGGCATACAGCATTACCGACGCTGCCCTTTGCGTATAACAGACACTTCAATGAACTCTGTTAGCGAAGCCGGCAGCGCCCTGGCCTTTCGGCAACACTGCCCTTTTAAAATATTTTTGATCCTTGCGCGCCTTCAGGCGAACGCAGCGTATGCCCGTTGTTATCTTATTCCAGGCAATTAGAATAAGAAATTTATTATTCTAATTTCATTGACAATATTAGAGTAAGAGAAAAATTGATAGATTGCTAAATGCGCCATGCCGTTTTCCAACAACAACGGATGCACCCTCTGCATAAAAGAATGCCCCTTCAGCTATGCCGATTATAACAAACTCAAAGAGCATTTTGAGGAACATGAGAAGGGGGGGAGTTAGTTGGGGGAAAGAGTTAGGCGCAAGTATATTGGTTTATCTGAAAATCTGTTAGGCGGTGAGCGTGGACACTTGTGGGAGAATAATAACGCAAATACAAATAAACTTTATTTGACTTTACGATAAATCTCTGTTTTGTAAGATCGTATCGCATGCTACAACTAACCCGAAAGGCGTAGAACACATGTCGTCTGTTGCGCGCAAAAGTGACAGAATATTAAATATGAATGAGAATAATATGGATATAAAAGATTGGCTACCAGAATTTTCCGTATCAGCTGAGGACGACAAGGATTTAATGTCTTATTTTTTTGAATCAGAATATGTAAAAAATATTACTGTTAATAATAAATGGTTAGTTTTAGGAAGGAAAGGGTCTGGGAAAACTGCAATATATCAATATTATAACAGTCAAAGATTTAATAAAGATAAAAATATTGTTGTTCCATTGAATTTCAGGGATTATCCATGGCCAATTCATCGATTATACAAAGAAGCAATGGAGGGTGAAATTAATGCATATTATAAAAGTTGGTTTTACGTAATAATTACACAATCATTGATAAAATTAATTCAAAAAGCAGAACAGCAATCAAATCTTACTGCAGAATTAAAAGAAGCAAAAAAATTAATAACTCAAATATATAATAAACCTACACCAACTTTAATAGAAACTATTAAAAATAAAGTTGCTGCATTGAAAGAATTTAGCTTGCCTAGCATGGAGTTTGATGATATTAGTGCTTCATTGGGGTCTGTTTCATTTGAAGATATATCTAAAGATAAGGAAATGATTGCAAGATTAAAATCAAATGTATTTCAATTAAGTGATTATTTTTTAAAAATATTAAATAATAATTCAGCAAAATATAATGTATATATTACAATTGACCACTTAGATGAGAATTGGTTGCCTGACGAAATTCCGGAATACAGTAAAATATTAATCAACCTATTGAATGTATGTAAAAATATTAATAATGAAACAAAAATAAAAAATTTGAAATTAATAATATTTTTGCGATTGGATATATTTGAATCATTAAACTTTAATGACAAAAACAAGTTATTTCAAAGTAATTCCATAGAAATAAAATGGGATTTAGAGAATTTGAATGATATGTTTTACGAAAGAATAAAAAAAAATAAACCTAATAATGTGATCATCGAAGAGTCAAAAAAAGCTAATTCAATATTTGAAGTTGAATATGTAAGACACGGGGCAACACCTTTAAAACATATATTAAGAAGGTCTTTTTATCGCCCAAGGGATATTATCGTTTATTTTAATAAAATAAGACAAGCTCATCAAAGTTTTAAACCAGGATTGTATACATCCAATGATCTATATAAAGCTGAAAAAGATTATTCAATTAGCCTGCATAATGAATTAATAGATGAGTGGATTAATCAAAAACCAGAAATTCGAATATATTTAAATGTGTTACAAAATATTGGGATACAGAAATTTAAATATGATGAATTTAGTAAAAAATATATAGAAGAAGATGAGAACGCCTCAAAAACAGATATCGAAAATTCATTAGAATTTTTATTTAAAAATTCAATTATTGGTCAGAAAGTGCAAGCAAATTGGGAATTTTATTGCACAAACCCTTTTATGATAATAGATCATAAGAAGGAATTTTTCATAAATAATGGTTTAAAAAATAGATTGAATATTCAAGAAAAGAGGAAAGTATCAGACACATAAAAACGCTATTATGAAAAATAATAAGGTAGAGCAATCACAAAAAGACAAAAGGAATTAAATTGACTTTATTAGAAACCCATATTTTAGAAAAGAAAATTGTGAGGCCTGAGTGGCCAAAAGCCGCGAACAAGGTACGCACAGTTGTGCAACGGAGAGAACGACGAAACACTTGAATTTATAATATTATAATGTTCCATAAATTATATATTTTTAAACATTAGGAGATAGGTGGTCTATCTAATATCGAGTAAGTTATTAATCATGACAAATCACATTCAAATTATACAATAAAATCATCATTGAAATTATTAACCTCAATTAAGACTATTATTGGATTAAAATTATGATACAGACGATAGATTTTGATTTTTCTAATGTACAGCATTACGATAATCACAAATACTTAAAAAAACTAATATTTAATGATGAACTGGAATGGAATTTACCGATAGATCCAAATAATGAAACATTGGTTGTGGAAGATGATAATGATCCTAAGTCTTTGTTTGTAAATGCATACAGAGAGGATAATATTATCTCCACAATCCGTGTGACCAACTTAAAAGAATCATTTCCACATAGAGATATATTCCCATGTGAATATCATAAATATTTAAGCCAATTTCCAAATCAATGTTGGACTTTTAATGGGTTAATGGTAGTAAGGGAAGAAAGAAAAAAGATTATTCAATTAGAGGACGGGGTAAATACATCAATATCTCGTCACATGTTAGATACTGCAATAAAACTAATTTTAAGAAATAATGGTAAATTAATATGGGCAACTATCTCAAATAATAAAATTAGAAATTTAGCACTAAAGTATAAATTCATAAAAATAGGTGATTCATTTAAAATTGAAGGAGTTAAATATGATTTGGAGAATTTCATACTAATATTAAATTAATTATCTAAAAATCGGGAATATATGCATAACAACAAGTTAATTTTAATATACCATATGGTATTTATATATATTTTTATTTTAGTCTCATTTTTGGCAGTTGGTGCAATAACAAAAAAATGGATTTTTAGCAATATTTCTAAAGCTCATCAAAATACTTTACTTGGCACTTTTTTATTGAGTGTAGTTACGGCAGTTGTTGGGACATATAAAAATTTACCTGCTTTGAAAATTAAAACTTCGGAACATTATGCATACGCAATTGAATATGATAAAAATTATACTGAAAATTTCTTAAAATCTCAATACAATTCAGATTATTTTACCTGTAGTTCACCTAAAAATTCTTCAAATAATATATGTCGAAAAATAGATAAAGATAGATATGATTTAAATAGAGTTATTAATCACAAAGGAATTGGTGAAATGTTTTTATCTAGAGACCCAAGTGAACAAACATACCAAGGACTATTGACGTATCAGTTCCCTAATGATTTTCCAATTATAATATCAGTTGGAGGTAAAAAAATAGATGAAGAAAATATTAGGTTAGATTTTAAACAACCAGAAAGTGTCGAATTACTATATGAACCAGCAAACGTAAATGATAAATTATTCGAACGTACATTTAAAATTCGTGAAAAAAAAGCATTTTCTATTTCTTATACCAAAAAAAATAACAATGTTGAAACTTATATAGGTATTTTATATCATCCGGATGCATTAATACCTTGCAAAGACATAAATTTAGAAATTTATCCCGAAAGTATAAGCAATACAAAAAAAGATGAATGCAAAATACCAATTGCTGTAACTGAGATCGATCTAAGATAAATTATTCTTAATTAGACATTTTTTCGGTTAAGAATTAGAAATTGGCATGTCTCGATAAAATATTTATTATAAATAATTTTGACCTCTTTCGCCCTGCATAATATTAACTCCCCCCTACTCCTTCCACGCCCGGATGGCTCGTTTTTCAAGCCCCGCCTGCGCGAGAATTCTATCGACGATGAAGTCGTAGATTTCATCGAGTGTTTTGGGTTTGTGATAAAAACCCGGCGAGGCGGGCAGGATGACGGCGCCGGCAAGGGTTAGCCGACGCATGTTTTCCAGGTGAATTAAACTATAGGGGGTCTCGCGCGGAACGAGTATCAGGCGGCGGCGTTCTTTCAGGGCGACGTCGGCGGCGCGTTCGATGAGATTGGAACTTACCCCGGCAGAGATGGCCCCGAGGGTCTTCATGCTGCAGGGCACCACGATCATCGCATCGTAAAAGACCGACCCGCTGGAGGGCGGCTCCGAAAGGTCGCGATAATTGCACCGGACAAACCGGTGGCAAACCGCCGCCTTGTCTACCGGGTAAAGCTGGGCGATTTTATCGACAAGTTCGTCGTGACCCTTTGAGTCCTGCCCGAACGATACATCGTTTAAGGTAAACCCAAACTCGGAATCCATCACGGTGGAGAAGTTGTCGCTGGTCATCCAGTGGGTCTGGCCGGGCGCCGTCAGCAGGTGGTAGAACAGCCGAAGAAGGTAACCGCTACCCGAACCCCCCGTCGAGGCTATAACCAGCTTCATCTTGCCCGGCTTTCCCTGTTAAAAACCCACATGGGCGATGTTAAACTGGATCACGTCGAGAAAGGTAAAGAATAAAAACGACAGGCTGATGATGCTGTTGAAGTTAAAAAACGCCATGGGAATTTTATCCCGTTTCAGGCGGCTGCCCCAGCCGATCACCAGGTGTTCGGCGCAAATTAAAAACGTGATCAACACCGAGCCCATGAAGTAAAACACATGTGCGTTCATGTACAGCCCGAGAAAGATAAAACCCGCTATACTGAAAACATGAAGCGCCGAAGAAATCCACAGCGAGGCAGGGATCCCAAGACGCGACGGCATCGAATACAGATTCATCTTTTTGTCGAAGTCTACATCCTGGATGGCGTAGAGGATGTCAAACCCCGCGATGTAGGTGGCAAGCGTCCCGAAAAGGATCCATGCCTCGGCGGGCAGGCTCTGGGTAAGGGCGATGTATACGGCAAGGGGGGCCATCCCGATCACGGCCCCCAGCCAGATATGACATAGCCAGGTAAACCGCTTGCTGTAACTGTACCCGCCCAGCAAAAACAGGGCCGGGAACGATACGATAAATGCCAGCGGGTTTAATAAAAATGAAAAAATCCAGACGATGATTAACGAAAAAACGGCAAAAAACCACACCTCGGTGGTGTTGAGCGCCCCGCGAGGAATTTCACGCTGGGCGGTCCGGGGGTTTTGCGCATCAATGCGGGCGTCGGCAATCCGGTTGATCGCCATCGAAAAACTCCGCATGGCGGTAAAGGCGATCACGATGTACAACGTGTCCAGCCAGGTAATACGAACGAGATGCTGATCCCAGATGATGATCACCGCCACCAGGGCAAACGGCAGGGCAAAAACCGTATGCGAAAGTTTCACCATCCTTGCGAAATTACCAACCGTAGAAAATATACTAGCCATAATATTTTAAAGCAAACGAATTTGCACACCAGCAGTAAATCATTTTTCCATAAGGCTCAGGTTAGAGCGGCATAGCATTACACAATTGCAGGGAGCTTAGGCATGAACTACTTTGCGCCAATAAAATTAACCACAAAGTTCAATGCTTTACTCGAAAAGGCTAGTTTTTCTTCGAAAAACTACGCAAAAATGGCCTTTGGTCCGCCTACGGCGTACGTCGGCCACTTTTCGATCGCATTGAACTTTTTTCTTCTGCCAACGAGGCGAGTTCCGGCCTAAGCTCCAGGCGCAGCCTGCAATTGTGTAAATATTTAATGATAATCGTTGACAACATATGTAAATATCGAATTTTGCCGTATGTACGCTGTAATAGAAATGGGTGGAAAACAATACCGGGTTGAACCGGAGCAAATTCTGTATGTTGAAAAGACAGGATTTGAAAAAGGAAGCGAGATTGACATTAAAAATGTCCTTCTTTTAGAAAACGAAAACAAGGTTTCCTTTGGAAGACCGATACTGGAAAATGTATCCATAAAAGCAAAGATACTCGACGACGTCAGGGCGCCAAAGATAGTCGGCTTTAAATACAAAAGCAAAAAAAACTATCGTAGAAGATGGGGTCACCGCCAGAATTTACAAAAAATTCAAATCACCGCCATCACAGCGTGATCTATTCGTAAATCCCGTCTTCGATAATTCACAGCCTCCCCGGCGATCAACCGGCTTCTTTTACTTGTAGCTTATACTTATAAAGAAACCGGCAAAATCACCGGGGGTTCATACCTCCCCTGCCCTTTCTGCCATGGTAAGACTTACCAAATACGAATATAAAGTATGAATATAAAAGAATCGCCTTCCTTGTTTAAAAAGTGGCTCAAGAGAGCGTTCCTGGTGGGTTTGATCTTCGCCGGACTTCTATCGATTTTTGTCGTTCGGGCCTACCTCAACTGGAATTCCCAGAAAGAAAGCATCATCGGCAAACTCTTTACCTATAAAAAACAACTCGACCAGTTAAGGTCAAACCTGCCGGCAGAAGAACTCGGCGGCGGCGAGGTCTCGGTGGGCGCCGTGGCCATACCCTCAAGGGTCTATGACAAAAATGAACAACTCATCGGGGAATTTTTCACCGAGCGGCGAACCCTGATCAACCTCGACCGGCTGCCCGGCTACGTGGGCCAGTCCCTGATCGCCTCGGAGGACCGGAAATTCTACGAGCACCGCGGGGTCCGGTATTCGTCGATTATCAGGGCGGTTTTAAAAAACATTATAACATTTCAGTATTCCCAGGGCGGTTCGACCCTGACCCAGCAGCTTGCCAAGGTCCTGTTTACCAACCAGGAAAAGACCATCGATCGAAAACTGTTTGAACTTTTTTGTACCCAAACCATCGAAGAAAAATTTACGAAAAACCAGATTCTCGAGATGTACTTAAACCTCATTTACATGGGTCACGGTAATTTTGGCATCGAGTCGGCATCAGAATATTACTTTAACAAATCCAGCGAGTTTTTAAGCCTGCCCGAGGCGGCCATCCTGATCGGTTTGCTACCCAGCCCCGAAAGGTATTCCCCGATCAACGACCTGGAAAAATCACTCCAGCGTCAGAGGCATGTGATCAACGCCCTGATCGAGACAAAGGTCGTCTCAAAAGCGACGGCTAGCGCGCAACTGAAATCGTTTTACGCACGGTGGAAGGTTCAGAAGCTTAATAACAACATGGTCTCGGTTATCGGAAAATTTCCCGACCGGGCCTACCGGATCAACATGGCCCCGTACTTTCTTGAGGAAATTCGCAAAGAACTTCTCAAGTCGTATTCCCCCGACGAACTCATGCAGGGCGGTCTTCGCATCTACACAACGCTCGACTATAACCGGCAACGTAACGCCGAGTCGGCCCTGAAAAAAGCCATTGACGAACAAAAAAATACCTTCCTGCAAGAGAAGCTTGCCGCCCAGAAACGCCGCGACAAGGCAAAGGCCGACTACTACCAGGAGGCCCTGGAAAAAACCAACGGGGCCTTTATCACGGTGGACCCGAAAACCGGCTATGTGCTGACAATGATCGGCGGCAGCGAATTTTCGGCAAGCAACCAGTTCAACCGAAGCACCATGGCCCACCGCCAGGTCGGCTCGCTTTTAAAGCCCTTTATCTACTACCTCGCGATTGCCGGCAAAAAACTCACCCCGGCGACGATCGTCAAAGACGAACCCGTAAAGGTCGGCAAGTTTGATTTTCACAACTACGACGGCGGGTATTTAAACGAGATCACGGTCTACGAGGCCCTTAAAAAAAGCCGAAACACGATCGCGGTAAAGACCCTGCAGTTGGTCGGCATCAAGCCCTTCAGGCGCGCCCTCGAAGAAATGCTCGACGAAGACCTTTCCGAAAGGGTGCCCCAGGAAATCGGGATCGCCCTGGGAACCCCCAGCTTTACCCCGCTGGAGGTCGCCACGATGTACGGCGTGCTGGTCAACAGCGGCAAGTCGGTAAACCCCGTGATGATGCTGCGGGTCGAAGACTCCAAGGGCCGAAACCTCTGGACCAACGAAGAGACGCCCAAAGAAAAACAAATCCTGAATTCCGACGCGGCCTACGTTACGGTCCAGATGCTAAAGTCGATCTTTGAAAAAGACGGAACCTCGGGCTGGGTCGCCGGGTACAAAAAGAAAGGTAAAGACATTCTTGATTTTGAAATTGCCGGCAAGACCGGGACAACGTCGGAGTACAAGGACGCCTGGTTTGCCGGGTTGACCTCCGACGAGGTCAGCATCGTCTGGGTCGGCAGCGACCAGAACGCCCCCCTTGGCGAAAACAAGTCCGGCGGTTCCATCTGCTCGCCGGTCTGGATCGAGTACATACAGGGCGTTCGCAAGGACCAACCCCCCGAGCCGTTTAAAACCAACTACACCCTCAATAAAATCACCGAAGAAAATTTCTGCCTAAAATCCGGCGGGGTACCCAGTAAAGAAGACTCCTGCCCCGACACGATCAAGGGCCAGAGCTTTATAACCGGCACCGAACCCGACTTCTTCTGCCCGATACACAAGTAACTACACGAAGAACCAGATTTATTTTTCACGTTATATGACAGGGGGCTTAGCGCGCCCCCTCGCCCGGCACACGGTTGCCGTCTCCCCCCCGCGTATTTGATCCACTTGCGCGAAGGGGGTTTCAAATCAAAAACAGCTACGGCGATAACTTCTTCCGAGCCAGATTGCAAAACCAGAAAAACAAGTTTCCAGGTTTTATCAACCAGGCCGTCGTTATTACCCTTTACATTGCCTTTATCATTTTTTAATTCAACGACCCTGCCTATCAGGTAAAGATACTTCTCATCCGGGCCGTCTTTTTTGTTTCTACTGAGTTCTGCGATGGAAAAATGATTTCTGTGAAACAGCCACTTTTCTTTTTTCTTTACAAGGTCAAACTCAAAAAGTCCGCCAACGGTTTCGGTTTCGATCGAATACTTTCCCGGGGCACAATCAAAAAAAGCGAAGGCCCCGGTTTTGCGGTAAAGGCGCCATTTTCGATTTCCCTGGCACATATAACAAATCGATCTTCCATAATATCCTCCTGATCAGACAAGCGGGCTTCAGAATGAAAGTAATAAACAAAATCAATATCTACTGGGTACTATCTAATTTTATTCTTATAAATTGTAAACCATTATACCTTTGTCTTGCTCGCCGCACAAGATTTGAGTTGATCGAAGGTATTTTTTTAAAATGTTAACGGCCCATTGGTTATATGGTTGTGACAAAGTAAGTCTGACTATACCGAAGATAGAATTCTGATCTAGCTGTTAAGCGGCGATACCAAGCAAATGTGGTTAAACAATCAATAGAGGTCAATAACTTGTAAATTGCCTTTACTATCAATCGATATTTTAGAAAGTAGAATTGTAAGATCCGAAGCGCGAATGAAACGCAACTTGTTATGCGCTATTATATGATATAAGCGCGTGAAACTCTCAGGTACGACACGAATGTTAAGCTTGAATAAATCGATAATTTATTGATTTATGGCTAAAACTTCACACCGGCGCTGAGACTTACCCATGGCCACATGTTATAGCCTATCAAATAATCGACACCTGCCATCGGACGGAGTACCAGCCAGTTCCAAAGGACAAAGTTATAGCCTACGGCAAGACTTGCGCCAAAAGCAAAAACTTTTTTACTGTCTTCCGATAGTGTAGTGGTACTGGGTTTAGCGGAACCACTACTGAACAAATTTAACATGGTACGGGTTTTGATAATCCCCGGCATGAAAAGAAAACCTAGATCCGCCATGAATCCCATAAATGGTTGAATAGAAAGGGATACTTTCCCCTGAAAACCAGTCATTATACCATAATACTGGATGGAGCTGTTAAAAGAATCAAGAGAAATATAATTATAATACAAACCATATGAAACATAACCAATACGAAACCTTAGTGAGTATAAGCCCTTGTTATCTAGATATCTGCCATATTGCAATTGCAAAAAACCGCCTGAACCTGTTCCAGATTTACTAGGAGGGTCACTGGGGAAAAATCCGCCGCTAAGTAAACCGAAAGTGACTATTATATCATTTCTTTTTCGTAACGCTTCGCTCAACTTTTCTGTACTCTCACTCAGTTTGGCCGCCGTTAGCTTTATTTTTTCTTCAATTTTTGTATCTATTTGTACTATATTTGATTCCTGTTCGTTCCTGGGCGACCTGGCTACGGCAGGTTTTTCGCTAAGCGCATCTGCAATTTTATCAATGACGGATTTTGCCATGACATCTATGGCTCTAAAAAGAGAGCCGTCAATCGGGTGTTGCTCCGGGTTAAAATCAGAAACAGTGTTTGAACCTGCAAAAAAAATACGGGTTGTAATATTTACCGCTTCATTGTTACCGACCGGTTCATACTGACCATAAATAAGAATATCTGCCGTAGTTTCCCTGGCAATAACGGCCAGCTCAGCTATTTGAAAAGGTAACGATTCTATGACATTCCCGGATTCCGTTTTACCCGTTTTTTTTGCATTTTCCTTTCTCACTTCAATTATTTTCTTTATACCTGCTTCGATACCCATATTTTCTATGGGTGCATAATAAAATTTCGTTTGCATGCTTTTAGCAAAAGCATCCGATATACTCTCGCCAAGGTAGGCAATGTCCTTCGAGGCTTTGATATTCGTAAACTGCAAGAAACCTACTTTGGCAAGTTGCTCCCCCTTGACATTTTTTGGTTCTTTTCCATTGTGTGTAGAATCTTGAGAATTAATTGAGGTTCCCAACAGGATCACGATGAATCCTGTGATGAAGTAGTGTTTCATATCGGCAGCATACAAAAATAATATAAAATGTCAACAGCAAACAATTGATAACCGGAAGAAACACAAAAAAATATAAGTCGAAATTAATAAAAAATTAATGAAGTCATGGATAGTCGGGTTTTCTTTCCTTTAAAATTCGCGTGTTTTTTTACGCATAACTACATATAATTATAATCTAATTTTACTTTAATAAAAAGTTAATTATTTAACTTTCGAGTAACTCTCCCCAACGTTAGTAATTCCAATGATCCGAATGCGTTGCCGTATAACGGTTTTCGACTCGATCTACCCCCCCTACGACAACCCATCAATAAAATCACGGTTGCGCTTTAAGCCGGTTGCGCCGGTTCTCTGGAAGGCGGCGCCTTCCAGAGAACCGGCCTGGAGGTTGCCGCGCATAATTTCGCGTGAAATTTCAGATACTTTAAAGTCATCGAGCGTGGTTGTGACGGGATGCGCGTTATACGGGCAGACCTCCTGGCAGATGTCGCAGCCGAAGATCGAGGTCATCTTGCGAAATTTTGCCCCGATGTGGTCGAGTCTGTTCTCGATGCTCCAGAAGCTGTAGCACCGCTGGGAGTTTAAATACCCGCTGCCGTCGAGCGCCCCGCCGGGGCATGCCTTGAGACATCTATCGCAAGAGCCGCAAAATTTTTCGATGTTGCCTTCAAGGTCATATACCCCGTCTTTAAAAAGAATCCCTGAAGAAGATGCCTCGCCCGATGCGGGCCGCTCGCCCGGTGCGGGCCACCCTTCTGGTAAAGACCGATCAAACAAGACAAATGCCAAAAAGAAATAACTCCCGCCGGCGGGGTCGATCAACATGGAGTTTTTGCCAATGAACCCGTGGCCCGAAAGGGCCGCGTAGTAACGTTCAGGAAGGGGGGTCGTGTCGCAAACGATCCTGCCCTGTACATTGGAAAGGGAATTTACTGTCTCGAGTTTTTCCCGCACGACCCGGTGGTAGTCGCGGCCTTGTGCGTAGCGCGCCATCGTGTACCGTGGTTTTTCTTCGAAGCCTTCAAATGAAACTGGCGAGTCTGTTTTTTCAAAACCATCATTTTGAGCTGCCGTTTCTGCATGCAGGTAGGGCAACGTAAATACCGCGATGGTTTGCACCGGTTCGTAAATCTTTCTGGGCGAAAACTTCGACGTTACGTTTTCGAGGTATTTCATCGCCGCATGGTAGCCCCGTTTCAGGTATTGCCGGTAGCGCCCCTGCCAGGCCTCGACCGGGTCGGCGGCGGGTATAAACCGTACCTCGGCAAAGCCCTGCCTGAGGGCTTCGTCTCGTATACCTTCGAGTTCGGCCGGGGAAAATACTTTTTGTAAAACGTCCATCTGTGTTTATGCCGCTGAAGGGGCCGGCGCAGGTCAACCTGTTTTCGCCCGTTGTCAAGCCCTTTAGGCGGTCCACTTACTTCAGAAAGCAGGTTGGCGCACAGGCTTCGGCCGCCGGATGATGTTTCCCCTTCTGCGTTAATTTTTTTTGAGAGTCAAGATTTTTTTACCTTTGAACCGATAATAAAGGGATGCCTCCCAGAACTACGACTAAAAAACCGGCGAAAAACGCCAGCCTTGTGCCGGTTCTGTTTACCCTGGGCGTCATCGGCTGGGGTTTCTTTGCCATCGACCGCCTGACCTCCTCGTCAACGCCGTCATATGGCGACTATAACGCCGAGGCCCACGACTACGCTGTGGATTCCGGCAAAAACGCTTCCTCGTGGAAAAAGGCCACCGAAAGTTTTCTGGCAAAATTTTCCGCTTCGCAAAACCGGAAAAAGTCCGGGAAAAAAAATGATACCGAATCTCATGACAAGCCGGTAGAGTCAGCCGACCCAACTGGCGACCCAGAAGAGGAAAACTGGACCGTCGTCTCGGGAAACACCGAGGCGCAAACCGTACCCGAACAAGAGCCGCAAAAGAACCCCGAAAATACCCCCGCCAAAGTTGCCGGTAAAGACGCCGAAGAAATCACCGGCGCCGAAACCTCAAGGGTTTCAAACGACGGCTACTACCTGTACTACTACCAGGATATCAAAGGACATCTTTCGCTGTCGCAGATTCCCCGAAAAACCCACGGCGAGATTAATCTCAAAAGTATTTTTAAAGAAATCGTCTCGGGCCCGGCGTTTTTACGCAACAAGCGCCTGATCGATTCGTTTCCCCTGAAGCCGACCGTCATCGACGCCTACTTCAGCGGCTCGACGCTTCTGCTGAACCTCGACGACAATTTTGGTCACGGAATCAGTTTTGAAACCGCCCAGCTTCAACTGGAGCAAATCGTCAAAACGTCGTCCCAGTTTAAACATATCTCTTCTGTGAAGTTTCTCATCAACGGTGAAGATGTCGAATCTTTGCATGTCGACGGTCTCACCATTCCCGCCACGTTTAAAACCAACCGCCCGGTCGCCCTTTCCCGCGAATCGGAAAACTAACCGCCAAAAAATAAAAAGCCAACGGGATCTTTCTGTATTAAAATTTACCGGCATTTTGCAGGCTGCCCGTGCAAACATTTTGCCAGGTTATTTTTTGGGTTCGGGCGCAGGCGTCTTCTGGGGCGGCTCTACTTTTATTAAATCGCCCGGTTGAATGCGGTAAATGTCGGTATGGTTTTTTGTCTTTGCCCAGAGAAGGTCCATGTCCAGCGTATCCACCGTCAGGTCGGCGATTTTTTCGCCTTCACGGTATACGCCCAGTAACGTCTCTCTGGTGAGCCCTTCCCTTTCGCCGAGGTTAATGATGACCCCGTTGCTGCTGAGCTTGATGATCCTTCCGTGGTAGGGTATGTTGTCGTGAATGTGCTGGGCAAGTTTGGTCACGATGTCCCGGAGATAACCCCTGCCCGTCGACTTTACCCGAAACGGCGCAAACGAGATGCCCGTCTCCAGGTCGATGATCTCGGCGTTTATGGAAAGCCCGTCGCCGACTTCCCTGTACTTGCCCGTAATCGCATAACGGACAAACCGGGAATCGGTCCCCCCGGTTTTTTCGGCGGCGATATTTCTCATGTAATTTAAAACGGCCTTCCCGTTTATGGCGTTGTAAAAAAGACCCCGCCCCGGCTTTTTACCGGTCAGGATATTTTTTACTTCTTCTCTCTGGCTGCCGGTAAACACCTGCACCCTGCCGGTTTCCTCCAGGGCAAAAACCAGTTTCTCGGCCAGGGCCTCGCCGGCATCCGGGTAGTCGCCGAGAAAATTTTCCGGGGTCAGGTGAAAGACAAATACCGGGGTCGGCGTCTTATGTTCTTCCGGGCGGTATATCTTTTCCCGGTAGTATAGTTTTTGTTTGCGGTTTTCCACCAGCATCTCGTACATGTCCTGGTACTTTACCTCGCCGGTTGCCTTTCTCAAAAAATTCAACTCGTCGGCCATCTTTACGAAGTCTCTTTTGCTGCGGTAATGCTGAAGAAGTTCCTTGTGCGCCGGAATAAAAGACGGGTAAAGGTATCTCGCCCAGCTCATCTCAAATACCCCGTGATGCGTCATGTGCGTCTTGAACAAACCCGTGCCAAAGGCGTAGTGATCCCGGGCGGCATCGAGAAGGGCCTGGTTCTCGCGTCGCGGGGAATATTGAATCAGGTTTCTTTCATAGGCATAGCTTAAAATATCGTTGTTCTGGTTTTCGGCAAGAAGAGATTTGTACTTCTCGAGATTCTTTTTCGGAAAACAAAAACCGAGGTAGTATTGGGCGACCTGGTGATTCGGGTTCATCTTGAGAACGGTTTCCAGGTAGGGCTGGGCCTTCTCGCAATTGTTTGCCAGGGCGTAAATCTTACCCAGAATCAGGTTGGCCGGAACATATCGTTGTCATACTCCTTGGCATTGAGCAGGTACTCGATGGAATCGCCAAATACGGAGGTTTCCATATTTTTCTGCAAAATTTCGTCGCCCTCCCGGCCCAGCGTCATCGCAAATTTCAATTGAAACAGCCCGATATAAACCTGGGGGTTCTCGGGGTCGATCAGGCGGACCCGCTCGAAGGCCTCCTGGGCCTGCTTGTACCGTTTCTCCCGAAGGTAGAGATCGCCCAGGGCGACAAAAGAATCGACGTGGCCGGGGTTGTTTTTTACGATCTGGGTCAGCTTTCTCTGGGCCAGGTAGTACTGGTTTTTTATGATATAGATGCGGGCCTGGATATAATCGAAATCGGGCTCCTGGGGCGAAATCTCAAAGGCTTTTTTTAACAGTTTTTCCGCCTCGTCGATATTGTCCATCGCGATGGCGGTCTTGATCAACTCCAGCAGGGCGACGCGATTTGACGGGTCAAGTACGTTGGCCGACGTCAGGTATCTTTTCGATTCGGTAAAGGCTCCGAATTCCCGCATCAGGGAGCCGATGGCAACCAGGGTCGGTACAAATTCCTTGTTCTGGTTCAAACTTTTCTTATAGTATTCGACAGCCGAAAGTTTGTTCTTCTGGATCCTGTATGAGTCGCCGATTTCCTTATACTTCCGGGCGGTAAATACTTCCTGGGCAAAAAGGTTAAAAACCCCCGCAAGGGCGATAAACAGGAAAATCCATTTTAAAAGTTTATTATTCATTGCCGGTCAACGCCTATTCGATAAAATACCCGGAAGATTCCATGCCGTTTCTACCCTGGAATTTTACGTTTACCTTGATCTCCATGTATTGCCCCTTCCAGGATTTTTTTCCCTGGCTCTGGTAGGTAAGGGCATATCGTTCTTCGACGACGCTTCGCAGGGATTTTTCCAGGCCGACAAGGCTGTTATCAAAGGCGCCAAAATATTTTCCCCCGGTTTTTTCGGCAAACTCGCGAAGTTGAATTTTCTTGCTCTTCATTTTCAGGATGTCCGGGTTTTCAAAGCTGATGATAAAAACGGGAATATGGTTTACCTTCGCATAATTTTCAATCCGGCTGAGGGTAAGGTCTGCCATATTTTCGGTCTCGACGTTTCCGTCGGTTATCCAGATTACGGCGCGCTTGCCCTTTCGGGGCAATAGTTCCGTTACCGCCGCGTACAGGGATTTACCCAGCCCGTCTATATTTTCCGAAGCGTAGTCCTTATCGGACCTCGTCATTAAAAGCTGCCGGATTCTCAATCGCGAATTGCTCCAGTCGCCCTCCCGGCGAAAGACGTTGGCGTAACTCATCACCTCGACCTCGTCTTTTTCGCGAAGATTTTTCAGGAAAAAATCGCCCGCCCAGGGCAACGAGTCGGCGTATTTTTCCATGGTTCTGGATTTGCTGTTGACCACGACCCAGGATGTCTGCTCTGTATACTTCTTCAGGTATTCCGCACCGAGTCGGCCAACGTCGGCGTCGTTTTCGTAAATGGTAAAGTTATCGGAGTCCAGGTCGGTCAGGTACTTGCCCCGCCGGTCCTTGACCGAAACCCATGCCGCGACGTTGGGGAAATCCTTGCTGTAGATTCGCTCGACCCAGACTTCGAGGTTGGAATATAAAAATTCCTTCGGAACAAACTGGACCAGGGCATGACCGGCATAGTCCACGATAAAGATGTTGCCGAGAGAATCCATCTGCGCGCTGTAGGGACGATACATTTTTTGAAATTTACCGCCCTCGCCCTGGTACTCGGCGATGTGAATTACCGCCTCGGTTTCGGTCTCGACCAGGTATACCCCGGTCTCTTCGTCGGCAATGCTCAGGTATTTACCCGAAAGAGCGAGGTGACGGGGGCGCTTGACCATCCCTTCGCCGATAAATTTAATGAAGTTGCCGAATATGTCAAACTGAACCACCCTTGCCATGTCCGGTTCCGAAACATAGATATTTTTTGCGTCGCAGGCAACGCCGAAGGGCCGGTGCAACGACATGTCCTGGTTGATTGTCTTGATTTCCTGGACAAACTTGCCCTCTTTGTCAAGCTTCTGCAGGCGGTTGTTGCCCTGGTCGGCGACAAAAAGATTTTCGCCGTTAAAACAGACCCCCATGGGGCCGTGAAATTCGGCCTCGCCGCCGCCCGGCTTACCGACCCCGTCAAGCCCTTTGTACGAAGGCGCGCCCATGGCCCGGGACTCTATCGACAGCCGGTGCAACTTGTCGTTGGTCGCGTCGGTGATCCACAGGTAGCGGCCGTCATAGGCTGCGCCGACAGGTAGACCAATCTTGCCCGAGATGCGCCGCAGGTTCTGGGTAAAAACCCCGTTTGAGCTGATCACCAGGACGTTACCGCCGTCCTTCTGGCCCTGCGAAAGCAACACCAGGTTATTGTTCGGCAAAAGGGCGACAAATGTCGGGAAGGCATACTGGTAGCCGATGGAGCCTTTGATTTCTTTTAAGAACAACCACGAAGGTTCCGTGGTGTTTTGAAACGTACGTAAACTTTGCAGGTGAATTTGCAGCGACGGGTCATAGGTTTCCTGCTCCAGCAGGATTTTCCATTCATTCAGGGCCTCGTCAACCTGCCCCGAAAAATACAAAGACTGCCCCAGCATTCGGCGCGCCAGGGTAAAATCCGGCTCATAAGACAGCGATTCCAGAAAATAATCGATGGATGAGGAATACTTATAATCGGAGTGCAGCGACACACCCTTGTGAAAGGCGATTTTGGATTTATCCGATTCGATCCCCACCTCTGGCAAAAATACGGCGTACGAAAAGCCTAACAGCGCTAAAAAAATGGGAATGAACAAATATTTCCCGCGAACTTTTACGGGCATCTTGTTTCTGGTTTCTAATCATGCGACATAATGTCAAGAGTTTCCCCTTTTAAAGATCCTGTTAAAAAGACCATGTGCGAGCTTAGGCCGGAACTCGCCTCGTTGGCAGAAGAAAAAAGTTCCATGCGATCGAAAAAATAAATGACGGTTATTATATAATAGTTTACACAAGGTGTTTTTGAAAAAGCATATGAGAATATGCCCCTGATTCGCCTTGTTTCGCGTCTTATCGTCAACCTGGTCCAGCGCCTCTTCAACATGGAGGCCGGGCGAAGGAAAAAATACCTCTGGTTCATCTCGGGTGCGATGGCTCTGGTTGTGTCGACGATCGTCATCGCCTGGATCGATTTTCCCTCGGTTGCCAATTTAAAAAATTATACCCCGCCGATTCCCTCAAAGCTCCTTGACCGGAAGGGCCGCCTGATCAGTACGTTCTTCAGCGACAACCGGATCGTCGTCGATCAACGCCAGATGCCAGAGTACCTGGCCCAGGCCTTTATCGCCATCGAGGACAACCGCTTCTACGAACACCACGGAATCGATTTCCAGGGGATCGCGCGGGCCGCCATCAAGAATCTTTTTTTCGGGGACTCGCTCCAGGGGGGGTCGACGATTACCCAGCAGGTCGCCAAGGTGATCCTGACCAACCGGTCCCGAACCTTCGCCAGGAAATTCCGCGAGGCCTTCCTGGCCCTCTACCTGGATTTTCTTTACAGTAAAAACGAAATCATGAATCTCTATTTTAACGAGATTTACTTTGGTCATGGAAACTACGGGGTTGAGGCGGCGTCGAATTTTTACTTCAACAAACCTGCTGCCAGCCTGAACGTGGGCGAAGCCGCCATCCTGGCGAGTCTGCCATCGGCCCCCAACAAGTATTCCCCGGTTCGTAACCCCCACCTTTCGCGCCAGCGAGTGGCCCTGGTGATCCTGCGCATGATCGACATGAACTACATCAGTATCAAACAATCGGCCTCGATCTTTAACGACCTCAACGAATACTACAGTACCCTGAACATTTCCCCCGACACCAATGCCTTTGGTCAACGGCTCGACAAGGCAACCTATTTCACCGAGTACATGCGGGGAATTCTCGAGGAAAAGGTCGGCAAGAAAAACCTCTATGAAAAGGGCCTTGAAATATATACCTCCCTGGATCTCGACCACCAGGAAGCGGCCCAAAAAGCCCTCTGGGACGGCCTCAAGAGCCAGTCGGAAAAGGGATACGACAGCGTCTTTACCGGCCAACTGGAATTTGCCAAATCCTATTCCGAGACCATCGAATTGATCCGGGATGTTTTCGGGGTAGCCGACTTTGAAAACGCAAAGTCCTTTGAGCAATACGAATTTCAACTGGAATTCTACCGGGAACTTGACGATCACCTGGAGATACTCAACCTTGCCGTCGGAAGCCAGGAATCGATCGACAATTTTACCAACAAAATCCGGGAGGATAACCCCTACCTGCCCCACCTGACGCCGCCCCAGGGAGCCATCATCGAGATCGACCAGAAAACCGGCGAGGTTACGGCCATGGTCGGCGGAAGCCCCTACACGGCCGTCAACCAGATCAACCGGGCCATACAGATGAAGCGCCAACCCGGCTCGACCTTTAAACCGATCCTCTATGCAACGGCCCTCGACATGAAGAAAATCACGGCCGCCTCGATATTCCCCGACATGCCGATGATTCACCCCGACTCCGAGGGGGACTACTGGATACCCGAAAATTCAACCGGGGGTTACCGGGGATTTGTCTCGATACGCGAGGCCCTGACCAACAGCATCAACATGATCTCCATCGCCATAACCCGCGAGGTGGGTTTAAAAAACATGCTGGCCAAGATCGCCGAACAACTGCATATCGACAAAAGCGAGATACCGCAAAACCTGACCGTCGCCCTGGGTTCTTTCGAGGTCAGCCCGTTTCAACTGGCCAGGGCCTTTTCCCTGTTTCCCCGCGGCGGCGAAGATATTGAACCGTTTTTCTTACGCGAGATTCGCACCGCCAAAGGAGAAATTCTCTACCGCCATAAGAGCCCTGCCAAATACCGGCAAGTCCTGGATCCCGGGGCCGCCGCCATCGTTACGGATCTTTTAAAAGATGTGGTAGACAAGGGAACCGGAAAGGCGGTTCGTAAAATCGGCTACAAGGGTTTTGCCGCCGGAAAAACCGGCACCAGCAGTCATTTTCGCGACGCCTGGTTTGTCGGCTTTAACGATCGTTATACGGCAGCCGTCTGGATCGGTTACGACAAACCCAGCCAGAGCCTTGGCGAGGGCCAGTACGGGGGCAGTATAGCCGCGCCCGTCTGGGGGAACTTTCAATACTATACCCAGGCCTTTCGAAAAAAAGAAGACGCCTATTTGATTCACGACGGAATCGTCGAGGTAGAGATCTGCAAGAGCACGGGGAAACTGCCCGGCCCGGATTGCGCCGAAAAATATACCGAATACTTTATTCCGGGGACCGAACCTGAGGAAGCCGGCGACGAATCCGGGGCGACCACAATCGGGGATTCCGTGGAAATCGAGAAAAAAGACAAAAACAAAGCAAATGAAAAAACAGATCACAAGGTGTTGATGGAAGACATCTACCAGTAAATATCGGACATTATATGGCAAATTTGGCAAGAAAATACCGGCCCTCATCGTTTAAAGATCTCATGGGTCAGCTCCAGACCGCCCGCGCGCTGAAAAACGCCCTGGACTTTAACCAGCTCAACCATGCCTACCTGTTCTTTGGCTCCCGCGGCGTCGGCAAAACGACGACGGCCAGGATACTTGCCCGGAGCATCAACTGCCAGACCAACGGGGTATCGACAAACCCCTGCGGTACCTGCGACAACTGTGTCGAAATATCCGAGGGGCGAAATATCGACGTCATTGAAATGGACGCCGCCTCCAACCGGGGAATCGAACATATCCGCGACCTTCGCGAAAACGTCCGGTTTGCCCCGATGAAGTCCGGCCACAAGATCTACATCATCGACGAAGTTCACATGCTCACCAACGAGTCGTTTAACGCCCTGTTGAAAACCCTCGAAGAGCCCCCCGGCCACGTCATTTTCATCATGGCCACGACCGAATACCATAAAATTCCGGAAACGATTTTGTCGCGTTGCCAGGCCTTCCCGTTCAAGAAATTTTCAAACCACGAACTGATCGAGAGGCTTACCCATATTCTCGGTTGCGAAAAAGTTGAATTTGAAAAAGAAGCCCTGATACCGATTGCGATCAAGGGAGAAGGTTCGATGCGAGACGCCATCTCGCTTCTGGATCGGATCATAACCTACAGCGGAAGCAAAAAAATCACCTACGACCTCGTCAACGAGGTGCTCGGGATTATTCCCTTTCAGCTGTATATGACGTTCCTGGAAAACATCATCATGAAAAACGCCAGGAACTGCCTTGACCTGGTCGACACGTTATACTATGACGGGTATAATTTAAAAGTATTTTTCTTCGATCTTCTCAATTACATAAAAAATACCGTACTGGTGAAAAAAAAGTTATACAAAGATTCCGGGTACTTTACGCCGGCCCAGATAGCCGATATGGAAAAAGCCATCGCCGGATGGGACAGCGACGAGCTGGTGCTGACCTTTGACATCTGCTATAAGTTGTACAACAACTGGACCTATTACAACACCACCAACAGCTTTGAAATACTCATCAACATAGAGATGGGAATCATCGACATCATCGACAGGCTGAACAAGCCTTCCGTAACGGCCGTGCTACAGAAGCTCTCGCACCTGGAGAGGGCCATCACCGACGGCAAGCCCTTTGTTGACACCCCCGCAAAGACCCCGGCCCCGGCAAAAGAAACGGCGCCGCCCCGGAAAATGGACGAAAAAATCGCCGCGCCTGCCCCGCAAAATATCGTCCCCCCCGCTGTCGAAGACGATATGGCTTCGATGATCCAGAAGGAATTCGGGGCCAGCGAAGAACGCGACAACGATACCTTGAAAATCTTTAACTCCTGAGAGCCTGTGCGCCAACCTGCTTTGCCAAAGCGCCTTTTAAAAAAAAGTAGACTGCATATATAAATGTATATCTGTGGAATTCCACGTTAGTGGGGATAAAGACAAAGTAAAAACTTTTCCTGCGAACAAAGTCCGCTGAAAAAGTTATAACCAAATTAAATTAAATGGGGGAAACGAATGGCTAAAGAAAAAGACACAAAAAAAGAAGTAAAGAAAAAGCCGGCAAAAACGGCCAAAGAAAAAAAGACCGAAAAAAAAGAAAAAAAGAAGTCCAAATAATCCAGTTGAGGCAATTGACAGTGGATTTTTGCAATTGCCTCATCTATTCTCCCTTTCTGTGCACAGGTTCCTGACTTAAAACGACCATTATTATCCGATATATAGTACTTGACCGTGGGTCTGGGAAAATTGTTTTTTTGCTTTAAGCTCATGTTAAAACGCCTGAAAAAGCTCCTGGGTCAACGCACAAAATACTATCCAAAAGAAGAATGCGGAATCGTCGGTCTCTTCAACGTTGAGGAAGCGGCCAATTTTGCCTACCTGGGTATTTATGCCCTTCAACACCGCGGCCAGGAAAGCGCCGGCATTGTAACGGCAAACGGGCATTCCCTGCACCGCTATGCCGGAATGGGCAAGGTCGCCGAGGTTTTCAAGGAATCCAAACTCAAGCAACTACTGGGGAATTCGGCCATTGCGCACAACCGGTACAGCACCACCGGGGCAAGCTTCCTGAGAAACGCCCAGCCGATCCGGATGGAGTCGCGTTTTGGGTCCATAGCGCTTGCGCATAACGGCAACCTGTCCAATGCCTGGAGCATTCGGCAGGAGCTTGAGAACCAGGGCTCGATCTTTCAGTCGACCATCGACACCGAAATCATCTTTCACCTTATGGCAAAATCGCAGGACACCGACCTTACCCTGGCCCTGATCAACGCCCTTGCCCAGGTTAAGGGCGCCTACTCCCTTGTTATGCTGACCCGTGATACGTTATATGTCGCCAGGGATCCTAACGGATTCAGGCCGCTTGTCATGGGTAAAAAGGGCGACGGCATCGTCTTTGCCTCGGAAACCTGCGCCCTGGACATCATGGACGCCGAGTATGTGCGCGACATCGAACCCGGTGAATTTATCAAGATCGACAAATCGGGGCTTCAATCGCTGTTCCCGTTCCAGGCGACAAAAAACAACATGTGCATTTTCGAGTACATTTACTTTGCCCGCCCCGACTCTCTTATCTTTAAAAAAAGCGTCTACAACATTCGCTACAAACTCGGCCAGATCCTTGCCCGGGAAAATCCCGTCGAGGCCGACGTGGTGATTGCCGTTCCGGATTCTTCCAGTATTGCCGCCCTCGGGTATTCCGCCGAGTCGGGTATCCCCTATCACATGGGGTTGATTCGATCGCACTATATCGGGCGAACCTTTATCGAACCCAGCCAGAAAATTCGCGATTTCGGGGCCAAGCTCAAGTATAACTCGATTTCCTCGGTGGTAAAGGACAAGCGTATCGTCGTCGTCGACGACAGCATCATGCGCGGCACCACCCAGAGAAAGATCATCAAGATGCTGCGAAGGGCGGGGGCAAAGGAAATCCACATTCGCATTTCCAGCCCGCCGACGATGCACCCCTGCTATTTCGGCATCGACATACCGACCAAAAGGGAACTTATTGCAGCAACCCATACCATCCAGGAGATTCAAAAATACCTCCAGGTGGAAAGCCTCGCCTACATCAGCTTCCAGGGTATGCTCGATGCGGCAGGCGACGAGAACAACCATTGCGCCGCCTGCTTTAATGGATGTTACCCGATCAACATTGACGACAACCACAAGCAGGAATACCAAAACCAGAAAATGCTCTTTGACGAATACGGAATAGAAGAGCAGGCCTGACCAGATGCCGTCAAAAATACCCGCCAGGAAATCCATACTGATTGTCGCCGGAGAAACCTCGGGCGATCTTCTTGGGGCGGCCATTCTCCAGCAATGGAACAAAAAGGGCGGCAAAAAACTATCCTTCTGGGGTTTCGGCGGCGGGCTCATGAAAAATGCCGGCGTTGAAATTTTACGAGACATCCGGGAACTTTCCGTGATCGGCTTCTGGGAGGCCCTGGCAAACTACAAGCGCCTGAGTTCGTATCTCGACGAGCTGGTCGACGAAGCGGCAAAGCGAAACATCGCGGGAGCCGTCCTGATCGACTACCCCGGTTTTAACCTGAAACTTGCCAAAAAACTCAAGGCGCTGAAGATTCCCGTCTACCAGGTGGTTTCGCCCCAGCTGTGGGCATGGCATTTCAGCCGCATCCATACCATCAGGAAATACGTCGACCGCGTTTTATGTCTATACAAATTTGAACTTAAAATGTACCAGGACCACGGCATTGAGGCCGAATTTATCGGGCACCCGGTGGTTCAAAAAATTGCGGATTTTCAAAAATCCCATGCAGGCGAAATCGCCAGGTTAAGCCGGCCCAAACGAAAATATCGCAAGGTCGCCCTGCTTCCGGGTTCGCGAAAATCCGAAATCAGCCGTCACCTGCCGTTTCTGATCGAAGTCGCCGCCAGGTTTCACCAACTTCACCCGGATACGCTTTTTGAGATCCCGTCGGCTTCGGATCACACTTCGGTATTGATTGGCCAATACCGGCTACCCGCATTTATCAGCGTACGAGAAGAGGCGCCCTACATGACGCTTGCCACCTCGGATTCCGCCATCGTCTGCTCCGGCACCGCCACCCTGGAATGCGCCCTGTTTAACCTGCCCTTTTTGTTGATCTACAAGACCTCCTGGGCGACATGGTTTCTCGGCAAAAAACTGATCCGGATTCCCTATATCGGCCTGGTTAATATTTTACGAAATTCATTTGTCACCAAAGAATTTATTCAATCAGACATGGAAGAATCCGCCGTTTTTACCGAACTGGAAAATATCACCTTCGACAAAGACTACATTGCAAAAATGCAAAACGAATTTGCCAAAGTCAAAGCCGAAGTCTACTCCAAAAACCCCGCCCTCCTTGCCGCCGCCTTTTTTTCGGGCGTGTTTAAGAATTGAGGGGGGGTAAAATACCCGGCCTTCGATGTCGCTCGACCAGACCACGACCGCGACACCCTTCTACTTCCTCGCCGCGCCCGATTCTTCTACGGCTTTTTTGAGGTTTTGTAAACCGGCTTCGAAACTTCTACCGATGACTTCGTCAAGACCGCCGGCAAAAAAACGGGCGAGTATGCTGTAGCCGCTGTCGCCGCTGTCTTCCCAGACGACTTCAGAGGCGTTGCCTTTTTTGTGAATAACGAGCGAGCCGTTTACGATGATGGAAGTCTGGTCGGAGGTAAACCGGTACCAGACACCCTCGTTATCGACGCTGCGGGTAATTTCTATGACGCCGGTTTTAACCGAGCTGCCGCTCCACTTGCGTATCGCCCCGGCGCCTTTTTCAGGGCCGTCATACGATATGATCATGGATACATCCATGCTCTTGTTCCAGGGGTACCACTGCTCCCATTTGCGCAGGTCGTTGATGTAGGGGAACACCTTTTCAGGCGCGCCTTGAATGACAATCGATCGTTTCACGCTCCATTTTGAAGGTAGAAACCGGCCGATAAGAAACACCCCAAGGGCGACAATACCCATCGTTATTAACAGTTTTTTTATCAACGGCATATATTTTCCTTAAATTTTATTTAAGCGACATGTAAATTTCATAGAATTTTTTGGCTCACCGGTTTATTTCCTGGTCAGCAGGGCGAGATTGTCCCGGTGGATAATCTCGACGCCTTTTTTTTCGGACACATTTTCCAAAAGCGGGGTCAACTGTTCGCTGGAAAGCGAGGTCGTACCCAGGCCGAGAATTCCCCCCGACATATCGCAAATCGAAACCACGTCGCCTTTGGAAAACGTCCCCTGAAATTTTTTCAGGCCGACGGCCAGCAACGAGGCGCCCTTGAATACCAGCGCTTCCCTGGCGCCTTCGTCGATGAAAACCTCCCCGCGGGAATGCCGGTAATGCAGCAGCCATCTTTTTTTGGCCCCGATGAGCTCCAGCGTCACGGGAATAAACCAGGTGCCGATTTTCTCGCCCCGGATAATCTGGCGGATGATCGCCGGATCCTTGCCCGAGGCGATGTTCATGATCTGCCCCGACTGTATGATCTTGTGGGCCGCGTGTAACTTGGTTCGCATACCGCCGATGCCCCCTGTAGAGGCGCCCCCGGCGGCGTTTAAATGATGGATGTCGACATCCTGGACAATGTCGACTTTTTTATTGTCCATGTAAAAACCGTCGATGGTGGTCAATATGATCAGGCAGGTCTGCTGGTACATGCCCGCAATCAGGGCCGAAATCGTATCGTTGTCGCCAAACTTCTCGTCGATCGATACCGTGTCGTTTTCGTTGATCACCGGTACGCTTCCCCAGTCGAGCAATTGATCCAGGGTTTGTTTTAAATTCTGAAAGTGGTGGCGGTTTTTAAAATCCGACATGCTCAACAATATCTGGGCGGCGTCGAGGTCGACCTTGTTGAGGTATTCGGTATAGGTATTGATGAGAAAGCTCTGGCCGATGGCGGCATAGGCCTGCTTGTCGACCAACGTATTGCCCATCAGCTCGGCGGCCTGATCCGGCTCGATGTTTTTCATCGCCGCTATGCGCTTCTTGCGGATTTTTTTGCCAAAGCCCACGGCCCCGGAACTTACGATCAAAACCTTCTTGCCCATCGACTGAAGGCGCCTGACCTCGTCGGCCAGTTTGCTGAAAAACGAAAAATCCGTTTTTTCGATATGCGGGTTTAAAACCCCCGTGCCCAGTTTAATCACCACATGGGTTGATTTCTCCAGGGATGTCTTTAACTGTTCTTCAATTCTTTCGTAACTCATAAATGTTTAATTACACTGGTCCTGACATATTGCCGCGCCCACCCGTCCGCCTGGAAAAGCCCCTCCATCGCGGAGGCGTCAAATTCCCCCGCCGGGCAATCGCCCAGGGCATTGGCCACCAACGCCACGATGTCGGCGTATTTAATTTTTTCATCAAGAAAGTGCGCGACAGCCTCTTCGTTTGCGGCGTTGAAGACCGCCGGGTAGACGCCTTTTTTTCGACCCGATTGTATGCCCAGGTAGTAACCCGGGTAGCGGTCGGGGTCAATATCGTAAAAGGTCAGGTCGGGTATCGCCGTCGAAACGGGCCCCTCGACAAACGACGGCGAAAGTTCGGGGTAAAACATACAAAAGGCAATCGAGTAAATCATGTCGGGTTTGTAAACATGGAAAAAACAACTGCCGTCGTTGTGGCGCAAAATGGCATGGACGTAACTGGCCGGGTGAACAACCGCGTTTAACCGGTCGTAGTCTTTTCCAAACAGGTGGTGGGCCTCGATGATCTCCAGCGACTTGTTTACCATCGTCGCCGAGTCGACCGTAACTTTTGCGCCCATGGTCCATGTCGGGTGTTTCAGGACGTCGGCGACCGTCACGCGGGAAAAATTTTCCAGCGAAAAATCTCTCAGGGCGCCGCCGGAGGCCGTGATGGTCAACGTCTCGGGGTCGGGCGCGGCGGCAAGCAGGCGAAACAAACTGTTATGTTCCGAATCAACCGGCAAAATTTTGCAACCGGAGCGCCTTGCCGCCGCCATGATGAGGGAGCCCGCCATCACGAGACTTTCCTTGTTGGCCAGCAGGATTTTTTTACCCCGGTTGACGGCATACAGGGTCGGGGCAACCCCGGCCGAACCCACAATGGCGACAATAGCTATATCGAAATCAACATCAAGAAGACCGGCGAAATTTTCATGAGACGTATATTTTGACGAAATTGCATACCCGGGAGCCGAGCTGCAAAACACGTGAGGAACCTTGAACTCTTCGATGATTCCCCGGACCTTCTCATGATTTGCATGGTAACTGATCCCGGCGACCTGGAACAACTGCGGGTAACGCCGGATAACCTTCAAGGTCGTATCGCCGATGGACCCGGTAGCCCCGAGAATGATTACCTTTTGCACATCCATCGAAAAAAAACCGGCTTAGCCAATCGCCCGGATATAGAAATAAAAAACCGGCAAAGAAAACATGATAGAGTCTACCCGGTCAAGCAGCCCCCCGTGGCCGGGCAACAGGCTTCCGGAATCCTTGGCGTCGGCGTTGCGTTTCACCAGCGACTCAAAAAGATCGCCAAAAACGGAAGTGACAAATATTAAAATCGAAATGAAGGCAACCTGCGCCAGGCTGTATTCGGGCACATTGAAAAAATTCTTTACCCCGAAGTAAAAACCGATCGTACACAAAAGTTGCATGACGAAGGCGCCGCCATAACCCTCCCAGGTCTTGTTCGGGCTCACCGGCAGCGAAAGTTTATGCCGACCAAAAAGCTTTCCAAAGACATAACCCCAGACATCGGTCATCACCGTGATAAACGACACCAGCCAGATATAAAACACGCCGTCGTCCTGGCCCCTCAACAGAAAGATAAACGAAATGCTGACGGGTATGTAGATAACGCCAAAAATGGTAATGCCCAGGGAAAAGATGGCGCCTTTTAAGCGGGCCGTCAGGATATTGCAAATGCCAAGGGTAAGGAACATGAGAATAAAAACGCCCAGGAATGTCTCCGACCTTGCGGGAAGATGATCCAGAATTTCGTTTAAAAGATTTGACCCTAAATCGTGACTGCGTCGAAAATCGACCAGGGATTGTAGATACGCCAGGGTTACGATCAGTATCGTAAAAAAACGGCCCCCGAATTTGTTCATGGCGTCGAGCCTGTCGCCCAGGTACATGGAGTAAAACTCATTGATCACGATGATGGTTACCGCGCAGATGAAAAAATACAACGGCAAAAAATTCCAGAAATCAAATTGAAAAAAGCCGGCATAGACGCAGGCGATCAAAAACCCGCTGATGATTCGTTTAATAGTTTCGTTCATGAAAGTCTTCCCGTAATTAGTTTTCTAATTATACCCGCCAGGCCATCTATTTTTTTTCGACAAGCCCGCCAAATTTTCGAATTCTCTTTCGAAAATCCTCCACCGCATGAAGAAGTTCATTTTCGTCAAAATCAGGCCAAAGGACGTCCGTAAAATATAATTCCGCGTAGGCCGATTGCAACAACATAAAATTGGACAACCGTTTCTCGCCGGCTGTGCGAATCAGCAGGTCAATATCGGGCAAACCATGGGTGTACAGGTTTTCCTCAATCTCGCCCCATGTCGGTAAGGAAGATATTTTTTTTATATCTCCGTGGACGATTCTTTTTTTTATTAATTTTTCAATTGCCAGTTGCAATTCGTCCCGGCTGCCGTAATTTATGCAAACGTTTAAAATCAATTTATCGCCCTGGGCCGTCTTTTCTATCGTCTTCGTTAACAATTTTGCGGATTTTTCGGGCAGTCGCGAAATATCGCCCGATATCCTCAGCGAGATGCCGTTTTCGACCATCGTTCGAACCTTGCGTTTGAGGTAAAAATTGAGGAGTTCAAAAAGGGCCATGACCTCGACCTGGGGGCGTCTCCAGTTTTCGGTCGAGAAGGCATAAAGAGAAAGTACGGGTATTCCGATTTTCAGGGACGACTGAAGAACCTTGTCGACCGCCAGAACCCCGGCTTTGTGGCCCTCGACCCTGGCCTGCCCCTGTCGGGTGGCCCATCGTCCGTTGCCATCCATGATGATGGCCAGGTGTTGCGGTATGTCGTCTTTTCCGGCGGATGAGACCTTGCTGTTTTTACTTGCCTTCACGTTGCTTAAACAGTCATGATTTCTTTTTCTTTGGCATGGAACAGTTCGTCAATCAGGGCAATGTTGGCGTCGGTTATTTTCTGGATTCTGGCCTGGTGGGCATGCACCTGGTCTTCTGGCAGCCCCTCGTCCTTTAACTTTTTAATGGAATCGTTGCCGTCTCTGCGAATATTGCGAATGGCAATTTTGGAATCTTCCGCTTTTTGTTTGGAGGTTTTTACAAGTTCTTTACGCCGTTCTTCGTTTAAATCCGGAAGGGCGATGCGAATCAGCCCGCCGTCGTTTTGCGGGTTCAGGTTTCGGCCCGACTTCATGATGGCTTTCTCGACGGCCTGCGCAATGGACTTGTCCCAGACGTCGATGGTGATCAGGCGGGCTTCGGGAATATTGATGCCGGCGACCTGGTTTAAGGGGAGCATTTCCCCGTAGGCCTCCACCCGGATGTCCTCGACAATCCCCGGCGTCGCCCTGCCCGAGCGAATTTGCGAATAGGCATGTTTTAGTTCCCGAATACTTTTCCCCATTCTCTCGTCGGTATCGGCGATGATGAGTTCGATATCTTCATTACTGGTCATAGTAGGCAACTCCTTCCTGTGAATCCACCAGGGTGCCGACCGGCTCCCCCTGGGCCGCGCGAAGCAGGCAACCGTTTTCTTCGATGTTGAAAACCAAAATGGGCATTTTGTTATCCATACAAAGCGAAAAGGCCGTTGAGTCCATGATTTTAAGCTGTTTTTGAAGGGCGTCCATGTACGAAACCCGGGTATAACGCCGGGCATTGGGATTTTTTCGCGGATCGTCGTCATAGACGCCGTCTACGCGGGTACCTTTAAATACGATGTCGGCCTTGATTTCAACCGCGCGCAGGGCGGCCGTTGTGTCGGTGGTAAAGTAAGGGCTGCCGGTTCCGCCGGCAAGTATGACGACTCGTCGTTTTTCCAGGTGGCGAATAAGTCGGCGCCGGATAAAGGGCTCGGCCACAGACTTGATTTCAATCGCCGATTGAAGCCTGGTCACGACCCCTTCTTTTTCAAGAAAATCCTGGAGCGCCAGACCGTTGATGATGGTGGCCATCATACCCATGTAGTCGGCCGTGGCGCGGTCCATTCCCTCGCTTGCCGCCTTCATACCGCGGAAGATGTTTCCGCCGCCGATGACGATGGCGACTTCAATGCCTCTTTGGTGTATTTCGATAATTTGACGGGCAAGATCCCGCACCACCGACGGGCTGATCCCGTAATGGTCCTCACCGGCAAGCACTTCGCCGGAGAGTTTTAAAAGTATTCGTTTATAAGACTTTCCCGCGATTTGAGTTGCCATGGTATTATATGGTATATCGGATAAAACGACCTACCGAAATATTTTCTCCCAGCTTCGAGATACATTCTTTAATAATGTCCTCTACCGAATGCGAAGGCTCTTTCACATACGACTGTGTCAAAAGCGACAGGTCAGATACGTATTTTTTCAATTTGCCTTCCATGATCTTATCGATCACGTTTGCGGGCTTGCCCTCGTCTTTTAAGGTCTGAAGCTGTATTTCGCGTTCCTTATCGATTAGATCCTGGGGAACTTCTTCCGGTTTAATGTACTGCGGCGCCGAAGCGGCGATGTGCATGGCGACATTCTTGCCAAGCTCCATAAAGATTTCATTTTTAGCGACAAAATCCGTTTCGCAGTTTAGCTCGACCAATACGGCGATTTTACCGTTGTGGTGAACGTAGGAAAAAAATCTTCCTTCGCCGGCGACGCGATCCATTTTTTTAATGGCCTTGATGATGCCTTTTTTTCTCAATTCTTCTGCGGCCTTCTCGACGTCGCCGCCGCAGTCTTCCAGGGCTTTCTTGCAATCAAGCATGCCTGCCGAGGTCATTTCTCTAAGGGTTTTTATTTTTTCGGGTTCCACTGCCATGTTTACATTTCCTTACATTTGCAAGTTGTCTACCGCGAGCCGGGGCCCGAGGGTAGACAACTTTTTGGGGTTTCTTATTCCGTATCGTCTACGGCGTCGTATTTGGTTTCGATTTCTTCTAAAACGTCCAGCTTTGCGTTCGGATCGCCGATCTCGTCCATGGTGGAAAGATCGCCTTCCTCAATTTCAAGCTGCGAGAATTCCCCGCCCTGCTTGCCTTCCAGGATCGCGCTGACCATGATTTCCAGGAACAACGAAACGGCGCGAATGGCGTCGTCGTTTGCCGGAATCGGGTAATCGATCACTTCGGGATTGCAGTTGGTATCAACCAGGGCAAAAATTGGAATGCCCAGTCTGCGCGCCTCTTCAACGGCGATGTACTCGCGAGCCGGATCGATGATAAACAGCGCATCGGGAAGCGCGTTCATGTCTTTAATTCCGTTAAGGTAATTTCGAAGACGATCCAGTTCTCTTTCCAGAAGCAGGGCTTCTTTTTTGGTCTTGATCAGTTCGTTGAGCGTGTTGTTTTCAAAGGCCTCTTCCAGTTTTCTCAGCCTTTGAATCGACTTTTTGATGGTCTGGAAGTTGGTCAAGAGACCGCCCAGCCAGCGATTGTTGATGTAGTACATCCCGGATTGTTCGGCGGCTTTCTTGATGTCCGCCTGGGCCTGTTTCTTGGTACCTACGAATAAAATCTTTCCACCCTTCGATGTCATTTCCCGCATGGTTTCATACGAGGTCTTTGCCATCGCGATGGTTTTCTGCAGGTTAATGATATGGATACCATTGCGCGCGGTAAAAATATATTTCTTCATCTTTGGATTCCATCGTCGGGTCTGGTGACCGAAATGGACTCCTGCTTCGAGTAAGCTCTTCATTGATATTGTTGCCACAAATATGCTCCTAAAATATACCTTCCGTTTTCATCGAGAACCCGGAGGTAGAATACGAGACGGTGCACCCTCGGGCGCCCGGCTACACGAAACGGCATCAGTTTCTATGGAAACTGGCAGTAACGAGGCAGATTGTATTTGTTAAACGTTTTGTAAACGAAATATTCGTATTCAATACCCGAAAGAGATTTTTTTTGTCCGAACGGGCGTTAGAAACGGTATAACCTTATTGACAAATTAAGTAAACATTCTTAATTTAGGTTCAGAAATGACATGGTTTAAAAAATCTAAAATGGAAAAATTGGGCGAACTTGATAAAGAAAAACTACTTCGATTAGAAGCCTTGTGGAAAGAGGCCCGCGACGAAGTAAGGCAGCGAATTTCACAAAGAGATTCTTTTTTTATACGAATGTATATCTCTTTTGCCGCCATTCTGGTTGCTACCATTAAAAACGACCTGGTTTTGATTTTTTTACCTTTTGTCGCCCTGTACTTTTCCATTTTAATCTCACACAGTTATCAAATTCACGAAGCTCTCGCCTCCTATATGAGAAATGATTTAGAAGTTAAAATTAAGGCCTTATTGTATGCGGCCAAAGAAACCCCGCACGTTGAATATGAAGAAATGTTCGAGAAGAAAAAACTCGTCAGCGTCAGGGCATGGCTTTACGACGGGGTTACCTACTTTATTTCCGCGACTACCGTACTTCTGGCATGGTTGTTGTGTTCATCGTTTGAGAACCTTTTGGCAATTACTCTTTGCTCGCTTCTATGTTGCATCGCATGGTTTATGTTTAAAACATTCAAACTCAGAACCTCGTCATGATTCGATAATTAAAATACCGGCCAGAGCTTTTCATGGATTCTACTTGATGGGGTGTACCACTTAAGCGAATTTGTCTTATGAATAATGACATGAACAATGACGCCAAGATTGAAATACAACTCGACCCGGAGATTCTCAAGGGCACCTATGCCAACGTTACCAACATCGGGCATACCCAGGAGGAGTTTTTAATCGACTTTCTGCTGGTGCAGCACCAACCGGCCCCTTTTGGCAAATTGGTTTCCCGGGTTATCGTTTCGCCGGGGCATGCGCGAAGACTTCTGACGGCCCTGCAGGACAATATCCGCAAGTACGAAGAAAACTACGGCAAGATGGAAATAACCTCGTCGCCCAAAAACCAGATTATCCAGTAAGCCGTGATCTGCAAATCTCCCGCGGAGTTCTCCACCAAACTGGGCAAGGCCGAAAAGCTGCCCAACATTATACTGGCCTTTTCCGGGGTACACGAAACGATCCAGCAAATCTTCTCGGCCACCGTCGAAAAGCTGAAAAAAAACAACCCCGAAGTCGACGCCCTGTCGTTAAACGGAACCGAAATCGACGCGGCGGTGCTTCATTCCGAGATGGCGACGATCCCGATGTTTGACCTGGGCCGGGTTATCCTGGTGCGCCACGCCGACGCCGTTCTAAAGAAGATCGATGCCAACAAAACCGTGCTGGCCTACTTTCTCCGGGACTTTGTCAATATTTACCAGAATACCGTTTTGATTCTACAATGCGAGACGAAATTGCCGGCATCGCTGGGCCTTCTCAACGACCAGGGGTGGGTCGTCGAAGAAGAAAAGATGCGCCCCAGGGACATTCCCGAAATCATCCGGGCCAGGGCCCAGAAGATGGGCTTTGAAATCGAAGAAGGGGCGATCCAGGAGATGACCAGCCGCTACAGCCTTAACCCGGCCCTTCTGGCATCTGCCCTCGACCGGTTGTTTTTATACTGCCTCGACGAAAAGCGCATCAATAAAGAAGATATCCGCGAGGTTGCGACCAACGTCGAAGGCGACCTGGTTTTTGACATCATCGACGCCCTGGCGGCAAGGGAAACCGACAAAGCGGCCAGGCTTTTTCAAAACAATGAATTTTCAAACGGGGTATTTTTCGCCTCTTCGATCAACAAGTTCTTCACCGACTTTATGCGCTACGTATCGCTGAAAAACTGCGCCATGGGTATCAAGGAAATTCACGAACGACTGGAATTAAATACAAAACATTCTTTTATATTTCGCAAAAATGAAGATCGCTTCAACATGGCGTTGAAACACTACTCGCTTGACGAGATGCCGGGTATCCTGGAAAAACTTTTTGAACTTGACCGAGCCATGAAAGAAAACAACGGCCTCGATATTCAAAAAAACATCCTGACCATGCTTATCGTCTCTTTGGAGAAAAAAAACCGTTAAAATTATCCGTGCCGCCGGCCTTTCGGATCCAGATCTTGAATTTTCCGTTTTTATCCTCAAACCACTGAAAACCCTGCACCTCGAGAAATTTCTTCAACTTGAACTTTTCAAAACTCAGTACGTTATCTTGAGACTTCATCGCGTTCCTCCGTGAACATGGCCAATTGCGAAGACGACCCGCAGGAGATTCCTGTGGAAGTCAATCTTCAAGGCGAAATCCGTTTACGCCTTGTATATAATCGGTTTTTGAGGGGGTGAAATTAACGGGGGGAGAAATTAACCGGCAGGAAACAATGTCACATTATCCTGGCCGGTTCAGACAAACGATCAAGTTTCTTTAGCCTGCCGGCATATCCATCCAGGTTTTAAAATTCTCTATAAACTGGGAGCTTAAAGGTGTCAAGGGCGCAGGCGGCATACCGGGCGGTTGGCTGCTGATCTGATTGTAAATGGCGACTCGGTTTGCATATACGTCTTCGTATTTAGCCAGATTAAATCGCCACATCATTTCAGCTGAGAATTGCTGCAAAGTGGGTTTTATGTTGTCATTAAAATATTTTTTGCTGTCATTTGTACTCATCTTACATCTCCATAAATTTAAAATTTGATTTTAACAGGGAGTATTATTTTGTAAACTTCCTTGTTTTATTTTCCCGTGGCGTACATAAATACTGCCAGCAGCATCAGGTAAGCCCCGCTAAAAGCGTCAACGTCCCAGGGGAACCATTTTCTTACTTTATTGCCCAGGAACATTCCAACAAAACACATGGCCGCGCTGATCAACCCAACACAAAGGGATGTTACAACCACGGGATACCCGAGCGCTCCAAGGCCGATACCGGCAAAGAGGTTGTCAAGGCTCAAAGAAAAGGGTAACGCGAATAGTGTCAGGTTACTTTTCAAAGAATCAAATGATTCGTCGTCTTTTAGTACCTGGTAAAGTATTAAAAAGCCGCACAAGAAAAGTACAAGAGGACCGACCAGCCTGGAGCTTTCGCCAAGATATGTGTGAATCTGGTGGCCGCCAAAAAGCCCCACCCAGGGCATGAAAGCCTCCCATAATCCAAACTGAAGCACCAGAAGGTATTTTTTAGTTTTTTTTATTTCCGTCAGACCAAGGACCGAAGATACATGAAGGTTGTCCAGACCCGACAAAACCGCAAAAAATAAAATCGTTCCCATTTTTTACTCCTTAGCCTGAAACTTTATAAATTTTTAATACACCGCCGTCGCGACCGCTAATCAGGGCTCCGGCAACCACGTAATCGCCCCAGATGGCAGGCCCCATACAATACCCATAACCTCCGTTCATACCGCCAGTCTGGGCTCCAAGAACGTCGCTCCACAAAAGACTTCCATCTTTTATAGAAAATGCATAGAGCGAAACCCCCGAAGTCGAGCAAAATACCACATCATTGACTACCGCCGGGTAACTTAAACCGGCCTCCCCGGGTGTTGTATACATGGGCGGCGAACAATTTTTATATCGCTCGACTTTAATATCATAATCCCGCATTGTATAGGTTTCCATTGGCCAGGCGTCTTCGAGAGAATCCCATTTCATTGCTCTCATAAAGGGAGTCGTTTCGCTATCAATTCCGGCCGCGGTGTTATGATAGTTATTGCCACCAACGCCGACGAAAATTGTCCCGGTTGCCGGGTCGACTGCGGCAGTGCTGTAACTTCCCATGTAATTTTCGGCTTTATTTGTATTTGATTTCTGGTTTGAAAGCCGCGGGTTAAATTCGTTTTGAGCCTCATTGTTGTTTGCACAATGCCTGTCTACCGTTGGAATTTGATTTCCGGCAATATCATAGGGTAACATCTGGCGAAATTTGATCAGCTTCATCGTCACTGCGTCGGCGACCATATAACTGCCGTTTTTGCCTGCAATGCCGACATACTTTATACCATTTACGGTATACAATGTCGGCGAACCGCCAATATCCACATCCAGGTCGCTTATCCGGTAACTGCTTTCAGGAGGCATCTGAACAAAACCCGCAAATTTCCCGGTTACTGCATCAAGGGCAAGAATGCCGTAACCATAATATCCCTTTAATGGCGTCGATTGAAGACAATGAAGGGTGTCGTCCGGCGTAGGGTTTCCCGTCGAACAATACAATCGTTTTAAATCGGGGTCATATGCGATACTTGACCAGACAGAATTACCTGTTATTGCCGTTCCCTGGTAAGCCGTAAAACCGGGAAACTTTTCGGAATTTGGAAAAGCTTCTGCGGGAATAACGTTAACGTCGTTATCCTTATCGGGATCAAACCTGCAGGTACAAAAAACCCATTTAACGTTGCCTGTTTTTACATCCAGGCAATACACGTATCCAAACAGAAAGGGATTTTCACCTTCGCCGAACCCGACATATACAGAGTCGCCTACAACGATTGGAGATGACCAGCCGGCAGCCGGGGGGTTTCCGCCGGAAATACCGGCAGAATTATCTACCGGTTGGTTGTGCTTCGGATCCTGGTATCTAAGATTTACAACCCAGTGTTCGTCCAGGGTATCAGAATTCAAACAATAAAATTTTCCGTCAAAACCACTAAAAAAAACGCTTCCGTTAATTACGGCCGGCGTACACCCCATACCGTAGAAACCATGAGCATCTCCCTGGTTGACGTCGATATTCCAATTATATTGTTTGACGATTTTTCCGCTGGCGATGTCGATTTTATAAAAACTCCCGCCGTTGGCGTTAGCCGCATTGAGACTGTTGGCGGTGCCGACATAAACATACCCGTCAACAATGGCGGGAGTCGAAAGTACGGGACCGCCCAACTGGAGGTCGGCAACCGTTATCATACCTTTTTTTACGCTCACGCTATTTATTTTACTTTCGCCGGCATTGCCGGTATGTTGCCAATCCCCATGAAACATCCACCAGTCTTTTGTTTTTCCTGACATGTATTACTCCTTTTTTATTATTTTCCCATGTAAATATTTTAATGCGAACCGGTTAGTAAAATCCAGCTATAATCGGTATAGGCTGCGCCATAGTGACATCCCATGCAGCTGTTGATGCCAACGCTGCCAACGCCCGCCCCTGCCCCGGCGGCATCTTCTTGAGATTGGTAATAACTCTCCATGGCCGGGTTAACTGCGCCGGCAACAGGATATGCGCCTCCGGAATCTTTGGGATAAATTCCGCCATTGGCCGGCAATTTAAAATTCTCGGGTGCGAAGGGATACTGGGTCATCAATACTTCGTAGTATTCCCAAACCGTTCCTTTTAACAATTGTTGATATTTTTTGTTCATAATCTGGGTACTTGTTGGTATCGGATTATATTGTGTAATCTGCCCTGGCGTTCGATTTGGGTCCATGGGGGGTACCTTGTTTTTTGGCCTGTTTGCCCAACCTCCAATGGTTTTTGGGTTATCGGTTCCATTGTTAAAAGATATGGGGGTTGAAGATGTTGCTCCATGACCTCTTTGAACGTTATCGACCTGGCCGACAGTCGCCCAAACCCATTGGGGAAAATCTGCAAGTTTGACAGAAATATGAAACCCGACAAGTCCCATTTTTTGTTTAACGCATTCATTCGTAACCGGGTTCAGCGTGTACGCATCGACAACATAATAACGACTCAGGTCGTCTTTATCCGTCATCACACGCCAGGTTCCCTTAAACATTCCTGAACCATTATCCATGCTTACCAGTTGTGTCGGAGCAGGCAGATTTTTCTTTAAATATAACCAGGTACCGGGGTTTTTATCGTCGCCCCTGATAAAGCTGTACTGGGTTTTGTTAAACCGGACCTCGGAATAGGTATAATTTTTATTCTGATCGACAAGCGGCACTGAAAAAGCCTGGTTAATCACATTTAAAATATTTACCGGCTTGTTTTTTCCGGTTTCTACCTTGCACGGAGCACCGAGAACGTCATACGAGTCCCAGGCAGCAGGCCTTTTATCACCCGTACCAAACAGTTCAAAATATTCCTTATACTGACGCCAGACAATGGGAGTTCCATTGGGAGCCTTTTTAAAAACATCCGGATCTTTTGGATTTTGGGCCTCGCCTCTTATCCCACCCTCTTTGGTGGGCCAGACCAGTGCAATAAAGGTCTGCCAGATGTAATAATCAAAATTTGGTCGGGCCTCTTCGGGATTCTTTGTCGAATATTTCGGTACCGAAACCGGAATGTAGCCAGACAAGCTGGGCTTTGGTATACCAGCGGGCCATTTTGAAGTATTGGCATGATCTGGCGATGGTTCACAACCATTACAATTTCCTATCGTTAGGGAAAAAAAAATAAAGAAAGTAACGATAAAAACATCCTTTACTTTGATTTTGGTTTTATTTATTCTCATATTCATCCTCCGGAAAAATTTGATTTTAATTTATATGCATAAAGACTTTTTCCGGGAAGAAATTCCCCGGCTCCCGTTCCATGAAAAATCATACCGTCAGAAATTGAAATCCCTCCCGCAATAGGTTCCCTTACAGGCGAAATCCAGAGTTGTTTTCCGTCTTCGGCTCTCCAGGCGCGCAGGGTTCCGTCGACCAGCCCCATGAATATCACCCCCCCGGCCACCGACATCGGGGCAAACTGAAACGCGGGAAGTTTGTTTGACCATTTGATCTGGCCGGTAAGGGCGTCGATCGCGGACAATATGCAGTTTTTTTCTTCGTTGTCATTTGAGGCAAAAAAAACCATGCCGTATGCGGCGGCTGACGGGCCACCTTCGGGACCGTTTGTGGGTTGAGCTTGTTTTTTCCCCGGTGAAATTGCGGGGGTCAATTGCCTGTGCCAGAGACGTTTTCGGGTTTCTGTATCCCAGGCGCGAATGCCGTCTTTTCCGCCGACTACGACAAGATTTCTGCGGGCGACATTTACCAGTATGGGCGAACAATTTAAATCTAAATTTCGAGTATCATGAGGGTGTACCTGATCGGCCCAGATCAATTTCCCGGTTTTTGCATCCAGCGCGACCAGACTGCAACTGTATTTCATTGAGCCGGGTCGTTCGTTAAAGGGGTTACCGGTAGCCGCATATAAAATTCCTGTTTTGGTATCCAGGGACGGCGGGGCAAGGAGCGAACCTCCAAGAACATCATTGTCGACGGTAAAAAATGTCCATAACTCGCGCCCGGTCATGGCGTCTAAACACAGAATACGTCCCCGGGCTGTAGTTTCGCTTCCCGATGAGACAGCGGCATAAAGCCTGCCGTCGGCGACAAGCGGAGCAGCCCAGAAGTACTCTCCCGAAGTCGCCGGGTCGCCGATTGTTTTTTCCCAGAGCAATTCTCCGGTATCGGCCAAAATAGCCAGAATTCGGCCTGAAACAACATAGAGAATGTCATCTGCAAAGACGGATGAGGCATAAATACCCAGCTTTCTTCCAGGTGAATATATTCGAGTTCCTGTATCATATTGCCACAAAAGTTTCCCTGTATTCTTATTCAAAGCATAGACATTACCGTCCCAGGAGCCAAAATAAATCCTGTTGCCAACCACTGCAGGAGTTGCAGTAATTCCAGACTGTGCCTCAAATTTCCAACCGGGCTTTAAATTGAATATTGTTGAGGGACTAATTTCATTTTCTGCTTCGTTATATCTTGTTTGAAATGTATTTCTACCATGAGAAAGCCAATCTCCCTCTTTTTTATTTTTCTTGAAAATAGAATAGGGTATAATAAGTCCTGCGGCAAGAACCGCCGATCCATATAAAAAAGATCGTCGTGAAATTTTTTTTTGACCCGGAAAATTATTCATATCTGGTTGTTATTCAACAAAGTCCGAAAAATTCAGAAGCGCAAAAAACTTGGATGAACAGGGCTTTTGTAATGCGCCCGATTGCGGCCGGGTAAACGTAAATTCATAAACCACCGCCCTGCCGTTAATCATGACAGGTTCCACGGAAGCGCCCTGTTCTTTCGTGCCGATCGAACCGGACACCACGGGGAGTTTGCCAGATTCCCAATGAAAAAAAATATGTACCAGGAACTTGCTTCGCTTTTCCGCTTTACCCGAACCGCAGGCACATTGCAGTTCTTCAAAAATATCGGCATCAAAACTTATAAACTTCCCCGCTTTCTCAAAGCCATACCCCCGTTCGCTGCGTACAATATAATCCCAGCCGTTATTTGCAAACATACTGCCGTCATTATCAATTACAACTTCCGGTTTGTCTTTTTCTTTATATTTCAAGACAAAACGAGCCGGCGGTTTGGTACCCTCGATGTCGACATTACAATCCGGGTCCGTCGATTGTACCGGCCAGGAAAGCATCTTTACCAGGGTCAGGTAACCTGGTCCTGGCTTACTTTTTTCGTCAGTTTTCCCGGAATGGTTCCCGGATATTTCTTCGCTCGAAATCCCTGAAAACAACGTTGTGGCGAATAATAAAATTCCGATTTTAATAATTGATTTTAAACTTTTCATACCTTGTTCCTTAGTACCGTTAATTTCAATATTCCATACCCCGCGGCGGGCAACACGAGGGCGATCAAAGCGCTATAGGCGATCTGGGTGTTATTGTCAAATCCCATTGAGCCCATGTAGGCATAAACCATGCAAACGGGCAATGTTCCGAGGGTCGAAAAAAAGACAAATTTTTTAAACGACATGGCGCTCAGACCTGAAAGACAGCTAATAATTTCCGTAAGCATTGGAACAGACCGGCTCAGAAGAATGATCCAGACACCATAGGTCTCAAAAACCCGGTGTACGCGCTCAACATCCTGTTTTCCGTTGATTCTTTCAAAGGCGTTTTTTCCGTATTTTCGGCAAAGACCGAAACCGATAAATGCCCCGCCCAGCGCCCCCGCCATGTTAACCAGAGAACCCCGGAAAAACCCGGAAAAAACTCCCGACATCAACATTAGGATATTCGACGGTACCGGTAAAAACAGGTCGATAGTAAGTAAAGAGGCGATGGCGGCGTCCAGTATCCCCGTACCCAGACCGTTTACCTGTACCAACCTTTCATGAACATAAAAATCATCCATTATTCCCAGGGATTCCACGCCGATAAATGATACAGTGAAAAAAACAAACATGCCGAGAGCAATTTTATAGATTGACTTCATAACATTAAAGAACTTTTATTCTACACCAAAACCGCCAACAACCATACGCGCATGACTGGGTGAATATTTTATAAAATTTTCAGTCTGGAAACAATTAATTAATTTTGCCATATGTCAATAATTTTTTATTTAACTCTTTTTTTTGTGACTTTTTACAGTCAATTTCGGGATCTACAAGACGTCAGGCGCTATAATGAGGCATGGAAAAACCGGCGGCAATTTTGCCGGATCAGGCTCGCCGCTTCCGGAAATTATCACCATAATAATACGATTAAATCCTGTAAAACCATTTGACGGCGCTTATTATTTTCAGAATATAGCAACCTCTTAAACGATAGATTTTATAGTTCTCAAATAAACGCATATGCCCGACTCTTCGATGACAAATACAACAAACGAAAAACTTTTTGAAATATTGTACGACAAAATTGTTTCTATCTCGCCAGGTTTCGGCCAACTACCCTGGTTGGACCGCAAAGATGAATTTTCGACCACGGAATTTCGTCTTGAATTTTCAAGACTTCGTCGCAAACTCGCCCCTGGCGAAAACCTGCAAAACGGCGAGGCTCCTCTGAACTTTAATAAAAATGAGATCCATGTATTAACGCAAAACGGACTGCCATCGGCGAATCAACGGCCGCTACATATTCTCGCCCGCATCGCCTGTCTTTTACGCGCCGCCCAACTTCTGGGGGAAGAAAAAACGCCTCGCTTTGTTCATGAACTTTTTACCCGCGGAGATACCCCCGAAAAATGCGCCATCCTGTGCGCGCTCCCGTTGTTTTCCTGCCCGCAAGATTATCACGATACCGCGGTATTGGCCACCCGCGGGTACATTCGCGAAGTCTTCGAATCCATCGCCCTGCAAAACCCGTACCCGGCGAAATACTTTGGCGACCCGGTCTTCAACCAGATGCTGCTTAAGGCATTCTTTCTGGACGTCCCCCTGGCGGACGTTATCGGACTTGACCGGAGAATTAACGACGAATTGCACCGCATGGCTGCCGACTTTATCAAAGAACGCACCGCCGCAGGCCGGGCGTTACCCAAAGACATCGATTTGATTTTACATAAGGAAATACTATGAAATTTTTTGACCACCACATTCATATGTCGGCGAGAACAACCGACGACTACGAGGCCATGGCAAATGAAAATATCGTGGCCGTAATTGAGCCGGCCTTCTGGCTCGGCCAACCGCGCACCCATGTCGGCACCTTTGAAGACTACTACCTCTCGCTCGTCGGCTGGGAGCGTTTTCGGGCCCGCCAGTTTGGCATCGCCCATTTTTGCGTTCTGGGTCTAAATCCGAAAGAGGCCAACAACCGCCCCCTGGCAAAAGAGGTTCTGGAGCTTCTCCCAATATACCTGGAAAAAGACGGCGTCGTCGGCGTTGGCGAAATCGGCCTGGACGATCATACGCCGGAGGAAGAAAAAGCCTTTGAGGAACAACTCGAACTTGCCAAAACGCATAACCTCCCGGTCATTGTTCATACCCCGCACCGGGATAAAATCGCGGGAACCAGGCGCAGTATCGAAATCGTCAAGGCTTCGGGAATCGGCGTCGAACGGGTCATCATCGACCACAACATCGAAGACACCATCGCCCTTGCCCTTGACGCCGGTTGCTGGGCGGGTCACACGATTTATCCTTCTACCAAAATGGACGAATACCGCATGGCAAAGCTGGTGAAACAATATGGCAGCGAGCGCATCACGATCAACAGCTCGGCAGATTGGGGGGTTAGCGACCCGCTGAAGGTGCCAAAAACGGCCCGCGTAATGCTCGAAGAAGGAATCCCCGAAGAAACCGTTCAAAAAATCGTCTGGGACAACCCCGTCGCCTTTTTCTCCCAAAGCGGAAGGCTGGACATGGAGATGATCGCCGAACGGCCTCGCGTTGACCAGGGCCGGCTCTACGAGGGAAACTCCGTATTGCGCGGGCAAACTCCTAAGATCGAACCGGAATAATGCCGTCATGAACCCGTTACTTGTAATTGATATCCCCGGTCTTACCCTGGATCAACTTCAAAGTATGCCAAACCTGGCAAAACTTGCAAGGGAAGGTTCGTTGCAAAACCTTGAGTTGATTACTCCCGCGGTAACCTGCCCTGTTCAATCGACATTTCTTACCGGCGAAATGCCATCGCGTCACGGCGTGGTGGCCAACGGCTGGTTTTTTCGCGAAACCAGCGAAGTGGGTTTCTGGAAACAATCCAACGCCCTGGTTTCGGGAGAAAAGGTCTGGGAGGTGGGGCGTAAAAAAAATCCGTCGTTTACCTGCGCCAATTTATTCTGGTGGTTTAACATGTATTCCAACGTCGATTACTCGGTCACCCCCCGCCCGATGTACACAGCCGACGGCCGGAAAATTCCCGACTGCTACACCCACCCTGCGGGGTTAAGGGATGAGTTAAACGAAAAACTGGGCGTTTTTCCCCTGTTTCAATTCTGGGGCCCGGGCGCCGATATTGCCTCAACCCGGTGGATTCGCAAAGCCGCCGAGTACGTTATGTGCAAAAGCATGCCAACCCTGACCCTGGTCTACCTGCCTCACCTCGATTACAACCTGCAAAGACTCGGGCCAAATCACCCGGGCATTGTAAACGACCTCAGGGAGATTGACGCCGAATGCGGGGTTCTCATTGACGGGGCGCGGCAGCAAGGTCAAAAAATACTGGTTCTTTCGGAGTACGCCGTTTCAGAGACAACCCGCCCGGTTCATATCAACCGGCTGTTTCGGGAAAAAGGATGGCTTGCCGTTAGAAACGAAATGGGGCATGAAGCCCCCGATTTTGGCGCCTCGCAGGCCTTTGCCGTCTGCGACCACCAGGTTGCCCATATCTATATTCGAGATAAAAATATTTTTGCAGACGTAAAAAAGGCCCTCGAATCGCTTGCAGGCATCGAACGCGTACTCGATAAAAAAACAAAGAAAGAATTCAGGCTTGATCACGAACGTTCCGGGGAGCTCGTGGCAATTTCCCAGGCCGACAGCTGGTTTACCTACTACCACTGGCTCGACGACAGTAAAGCCCCCGACTATGCCCGAACCGTCGACATACACCGAAAACCGGGGTACGATCCCGTCGAACTTTTCATTGACCCAAAATTTCGTCTACCGTCAGTATCGATTGCCTGGAGGCTATTGAAAAAGAAGACCGGGTTTCGAACCCTGATGGACGTCATTTCACTTGACGCCTCCCTGGTAAAGGGCTCGCATGGTCGCGTCTCAAATATTCCGGAAAAATCGCCGGTGATCATTTCGTCTGAAAAAAATACGTTTCCGGGCGGCTCCCGGGCCAAACGGGGCATCAGACCAAAAAAGAAAAGAACCGGCGAAGGCGCATCGATTCACGCCACCGAGGTAAAATCGCTGATGCTCGAAATGATTTTTTCAGAAGCCCCCGCTTTAAAATAACCGTCAGGTTCCGGGAATATAACGCTGAAACAGCCTGGTTAAAACAAACCCCGCAAGGCCTGCCACCAGGGCAAAGGATTGACCGTGCATACTCATCACGAGGGCGTCAACCAGGCAGATTCCCGCCAGCATGACTGATACGGCATGAGAGATGGCCCCTTTTTTATAACGTAAAATGTAATACGACCGGGCGGTTGTACCGGCCAACGCCAGAATCAAAGCCGCCATCTCTATATTTTTTGCGGCGGCGACGGGCTTCCCGGGGTCAAAATAACGGACATTAGACGCGATGAATATGCCGGCTAAAGCCAGGGGCGCCAGTAAAAACAACAAAGGCCAGAGATTTTTCACATTTGACAGGTTTTCCTGCCGGGCAATGTAACTGAGCCCGATGATATAACACCACAGGGCCAATGCCGCCGACAAAAGCCCCGGGCTGTCGCCGCAAGTTGCCCCGCATAACGAAAAAGCCACAGCGGCGTAAACAAGGGCCCGGCAAAGCCCCATCACGACCGGGCCAAAAGGATTTTTTTTGTGATAGACATCATAAAAAATAATCGCCGCCGCCAGGGTCGTTGCAAAAAAAGGGCCCCAGAAAGTCGAGCCATAGAGAGATGAAAGAATAATTAAAATCAACATGCCGGCGGCAAGCATTGTATAGCCTGCAACAAAAACACTCCGGGCGCCGACCAGCCCGGCGGGAATCGGGCGCCGGGGTCTTTCGACGGCGTCGATCTTGCGATCGAAGGCGTCGTTGAGATACATTCCCCCGATGTAAAACAGCGAAATCGAAACACAGGCCCATAAAAACGCCGCCGCTTTCTCGCCCCCGGAAATCGAAGCGGGAAAACCGCAAATCACGGCGGCAGCGGCGACGTTTGTCCAGATTGTCGGAAGGTTCGAAACACGCCCGAGGATTAACGCAGTTTTAAAGGTCATTGGCTCATCTCCCGAATGGTCCAGAAAAGTTCTTTTGATATGGCTTCGTCAACCGGCATGTTTCGCAGCTCGGCGGGTAACGTATGAAAGGTATAGGTTTCAACTTCGAAATGATCGGTAAGAGGCTCTTCTTTGTGCAACGCCAGAAGTTGCGAAGTATAGGGCGCGGTCGTTTGCAGGCCGTCGACTCTTTGCCCGTTTTTTTTAAAAAAACCGTCGCCGTAAAACAGGGGAAGATGATAGTGTATGCGCCAGCGCCGTTGGTCTTCCGGGTTCGCCGTAGTTTCGTTTTTTATCGCCTCAAGGGCTTCGGGGAGATCCAGGTAACGGCGGATAACGCCGTTTCGATCTTCGACGACCTGGTGAAGGTATACCGGATCTACAAAGTCGTTCAACGCCTCCCGTTGGCCGCCGTAATCTCGCATAAAATCCGCCTGCAGGCCGGCGCTGACCTGGATTTTACCGATACGGATACCGGCAGATCTTAATTCACGAATCGACTCGCGGGGATCTTCAAACATGACCGCCATATGACAGCCGTCGAGACAAATCCCCAGGTGTTCGCGAATTGTTTTTTGCCAGTTCTCCCCGGTTGGACCAGATTCCTTTTCGATTTTACGCCGGTATTTTTCATGAAAAACATATGTATTCATGAAATTTATAAACTCTGCCGTGGTTTCAATGGCGCATTCAGGTTCAGGTTCAAGGGATAAAACCAGCGTAAAGCCCGTTTCTTCTTTGATCTTTCGAAAGTCTATAACAGATTGTACCAGGTTATTTGCGGCGGCCTCGTAGTCTTCGGGGCATGTAAAATCGCGTCGAAATCCAAGCGCAACCGTACTGATCGAGCCGCAGACGGGTCTGTTGCCTGCCGGGCAATGGTAAAAAAGTCTCGCAAGAAGCCTGCCCAGGTTCCTGGTGTATTCAAGGCGTTGGGCGCTTCGCCAATCGGGGCGATAGACATTTTCTTTTACGCGTTGGCCGCCAAACCTGCCAAAAGGAAAGCCGTTAAGGGTAAAAACATAGAGGCCGTGGTCACTTAAAAAAGACGCAAAACGATCGAATTCGGATTTTCTTTCCAGGGTTATGGCGGCGGCGGCAGACAGGCGCAAACCTGCCCCGAAATGATCGTGGGGGCTGACCCTGTTTTTTACCAACGGCAGGTTATGACGCAAATGTTTAAAGTGTTCGTCCCATTCGTCGCCGGGATGGATGTTCGTACAGTAGCCCAGGTGGGCGTTATGAATCAGCATATGAAAAATTCCCTGAAAGAAATTATTTACCCCGAGTAAAGGCTGCCGACCTGGGCAATGGCAAGCGAGATTACATCTTTGTCGATGTGGTTGACCTGCCTGCCTTGACCGATAGAATTTAGTAAGGTAATGCAAAGATTTCCGCCAAGGTGTTCGCGAAAATCATCAAGCCCCTGCAACAGCTCGCCCGTCTTCTCCTGAGAAGATAAAAGTCGATGCGATAATGGCAGACCGATTTTTTTTAACGTCTCCTGAATTCTTCTTTCGTCTTTTTCGCTTAACATGCCCTTTAAAACCGCGTAACGATTATCGATGACCATTCCGATAGAAACGGCTTCGCCGTGGCGCAGCTGGTGGGAGGTCATTATCTCAAGTCTGTGGGCGGCCCAATGACCAAAATCCAGGGGGCGGGCGCTGCCGACCTCAAACGGGTCGCCGTTTTGAGAAATGTGATCCATATGGAGTTTCGCACAACGGCGAATCATGTGCGCTGCAGGGCCTTCCTCAAATTCGCGCAGGCTTTCGGCGTTTCCTTCCAGCCAGGAAAAAAATTCCGGGTCGCGAATCAGGGCGACCTTGACCGCTTCGGAAATTCCCGCAATGCGATCGCGTTTTGAAAGGGTCTGTAAAAATTCGGCCGCATTGAAAACCGCAAAGGGGGGCGCAAAAGACCCAATGAGATTTTTTGTCCCGAAAGCATTGATCCCGTTTTTTACCCCCACCCCGGCGTCGTTTTGCGCCAGAACCGTTGTCGGCGCCCTGACCAGGCGCACGCCGCGGTGAAATACGGCTGCGGCCAGCCCGGCCAGGTCCAGAAGGGCCCCGCCGCCGATGGCAAGCAGGTACGAATGGCGATCAATCGAATGCTCATTTAACAAAGAAATAATTTGCTTTAAATATACAGGGTCATTTTTGCACGCTTCGCCGCCGGTAATTACCAGAGGCGATGCCAGGTTGAGCTTGCCAGAATAACGCTCGCCGTATGCCTTGATCTTCTCAAGCAGGTCGGGCATGGCAGAAGCCAGACCCTCGTCAATGACAACGGCGCATTTGGCGATGCCCGTTGCCGAGGCGGTAGAAAGCTCATCGGCAAAAAGAGAATCCTCAACGTTGAATAACAAACGGCAAAAATGAACTTTAAATTGAAAAATGACCTGGAGGTTCTGCGTATATGAAATTGTTGTGTCGGTAATATTGCCAGTCATTTTGTAATTAGGGATAGTTATGCATTGCCCGCGGCGCAACCAACGGTACAAAAACAAGACACAAACATTTTGTCAAAGATTTGTGAAATTAAAAGTGATTTACTTGAACATATTACCTGCCTAATCCGACCCCATTCCATCGTCGCGCAGTAAAATGACATTGTGCGTAATTTGAGGAAGTTATGCGCCGAATTATTTCAACTAAAAAATGATTGAACTAACGTCGGCATTGTGCCAATTATCCTGAAATCACCTTTTCGATCTTCTACTATAGCTCTTGCGTTTGCCAACCATCCTGGTGATTTTACTGGAATCAATACCTGACTACACCGAGGTTCTTTATGAATTCTATAGAAAACAAAAAAAAACTATTAGATGCATCAATAAAAGGGCAATGGTGTGAATTATCAAAAACAATACCCGATATTACCGCCTCAGAATACTGTATTAAAGCTGATTATATTCGAAGCCTCTTACTTGGAATAACCCCGCCGCTACCCGGCAAGCCAAATAACAAGCGCGTTCAAGCGGTAAAATTACGCGGCGCCATTATTGATGGCTTTCTTGATTTGGAAGACTGCAGCGGCCCCGATGGTACCCCCCTGCCCCCGTTATTACTGGAAAATTGTATTTTAACGGGTGGTGGCTACAATAAAAACAAAGAAGGTATGGATAAAGCAAATATTTCCATCGATGCAAGCCACGCCTGTCTGAGCCGCCTGTCGTTGCAAAATTGTCAAGTTGGCATTATCTATTTAAATGACGCTAAAATCCATGGCAATCTTGAAATGCACGGGATTAAACGTATTATTAAAAACAAGTCTAATAAGGATAACAATGATAAACCAAAGAAAAACATTCCCTGTCAAATTATCGCTCAGGGATGTTATGTGGATGGTTCAATTATTATACAAAAAACAACTCTTGTTTATTCGGAAAATCAATTAAGTAAAAGAAATAAACCCGACTTTGCATTAAATATTAGGGGAGCTGAAGTTACTGGGTCATGCATATTTCAACCCAATTTTATCGCTGTCGGCGGTGTAAATATCGCTGACGCTCATGTTAAAGGAGAAATCTGGGCTGAGGGTGCTAAATTTATTGCTTCAGATGAAACGGCATTTTTTGCTCAGGCACTAAAATGTGATGGTGTGGTTGCAATCCGTACTCTATTTAAAGATAATAATATCAAGACAAGCATCTGTAAAGTATTTGGGGAAATAAACTTTTTTGCAGCATCAATTGGTTTTCTTGATTTAGATGGAATTAAACTCTTAAAAGCAACGAACAATAATCCTTTATTTTTGTTAAATATTGTTTTAGCAAAAATTACCAACCGTATTCTTTTAACCAATCAGCCGGTGATAAAGGGGGAAATAGATGCTTCTGGTCTAAAAGTCGGGGGTGATATGTTTATGCAATTATTTGATTCACCTATTGATCTTGAAGGTGCCCATATTGGTGGTAAGCTTGATGTTTATTTACAAGGGAATGCCATATTAAAGGCAAGAGATCTAGAAGTTCATGGTTCAGTATCGATATCTGGTAAGATAAATCAACAAAAGGATAAAACTACATTGTGTTTCGACGGTGGGAAATTTCACAGTGAGTTTAAAATTGATGATTTAACTTTTGTTCAAATTGAAGGAATAGTAAATGGCACTGACAAATTTATTCAAGAAGAGATACCAATCATTACCATTAACGATGCCCATATTGATCACGATTTTTTAGTAAATCAACTAAAGGCTAAATTTAAAATACAAAAATGGGCACGAATAATACCCAAACGAGTATTTGTAACGCAATTAGGATTTTACCCTGCCTGGCAATTGGTAGAATTACTAATTAAAATTGATGACAAAACAAACGCCATTATTGGATACCTGAAAAAAAATGACAATGAGATATTATTAACGGGGAAATCAATACCTATACATGAAATGAATGAGAGAGGTAACCTTGAGCTAACCTCAGAAAACGTTCTCGACTACCTTCGATTTTTTTGCTCTTACGTCTGGGGTGACGAAGGGGCGTTTACCATCGTTGAGTCAAAAGATAAATTTGCCCTATCAAAGCTACCCAAAGAAATTGATCTAAAGGAGGCCCTCATCAAGGAACACAAAACGGAAAATGATAAAGAACATTGGATTTGTTCAGCATCAGTTCTATACGGTATTGGATTATTTCAAGCTACATTTAAAGTTTTCAAAGATGGTCAAATCGAAATGATTGATGACAAGCCATTAGCGGAAATTCATAAAACCCAAAAAATTTCATATAAATCACCGTTGCAATCTTTTCCCGAAAATCTTAAATTGCAAAATCAATCATTTTTCTGGCGCCCGACTTTTAGTGAAAGAGTAGATGAAAAAATACCGAATGAAAATATTTTGAATTTTTTAAAAAAATGTATAAAAAATCGTTATCCCATTTGCATTTCACTAATTGGCTTAAAGACAGATGTTTTCCGACATAATTCCAAAAATTCCTGGGGCGAGGGCATCGTCTTAAACATTGACGGCTTTGAATATAACCGCGTTGAATTGATGGAACAAAATGGCATTGAAAATAAAAACCGTGAGTCTGATAAACCAAGTGACCATGGTTCTGCCAGTAATTTTATTTCAAATTTCTTAGAAAAAAGTAGGATCATAAAAGGTGAAACATCAACTAAATCCGTAGCCATTGAAGCTATCAATTACAAAAAATGGTTATTGATTCAATTTCCTGATAAAAAACCTAATGAAAAAGATTTTAAATCCTTCCCTTACGAACACCTGGCATTTGTTCTGCGCAAACAAGGCCAATATGATGTCGCAAAACATATCATGTTAGAGAAGCTGTCCTTGGAGCGCCAATTTATCCATGATGGATTTGTAAGACCAATATTCTGGTTATTTGAAAAATTATTTGACTATGGTCTTTTTTCGTACAAAAGTGTGCTGCTTTTTTTCTTTTTATGGTTTTCGGGGTGGAATATTTTCCAATATACAAATTATAAACACCACTCCCCGCCCCTGATGGTGGTAAGCTCAACGCCGGTTAGCCCAGCTATATTGCGCGATTATGGTAAAGTATATGATGCTGTCGAACCGGTAATGCTGTATTTGCCAAACCAGACGGAAGTCAATAACGAAATTCCCTGCGGCGATCAAATCGATTCGTTCTGGTATGCCCTCGACGTGATGGTGCCCCTGCTGGATTTAAAACAGGAATCAAAATGCGAGATCTCAACACGCGATGAATTTGGCCCGTGGGCTTTACGACTTTTCAAAAATGCATTTGCAGTCGTGGGCACCATTATAACCTCAATCATGATTTTGTCGGTTTCCGGAGTTTTAAAACGCCGAATTGAACAATAAGAAACCTCACCCCAGCGCGCGGCCGCAAAACTCGTATAAGAAAACCGTGGCGGCCTGGGCGACGTTGATGCTTTGCACGTTGTCGGTCTGGGGAATTTTTAACAGATAATGGCAGCGCTCTGAGACCAGGCGAGAAAGGCCGCTTTGTTCGGATCCGAAAACCAGGAAAATCGTTCTGTGGCGAGCGCGTAACGTCCGGGCAAGATCGGGCGTCATGATTTCGCCCTCAAGGGAGGTGCCGACAATGCCAATCTCGGGGTCGTCAAGCCACCTCTGTAAGAACGAACCGATACGGCTGGTGTACATCACCCGCACGTTGACCAGGCTGCCGGCCGACGACTTCATCGCCGACTGCCCCAGAGGGGCGCTTTCGTGTTTGGCCAGAATAAGGCCGTCGGCCCCGAAGGCCGAGACCGAGCGGGCGATCACCCCGAGATTGCCGGGGTCCTGAACCGATTCGAGAACGACGAAAACCCCGCCTTCGCGAATATCGTCTTCGGTCAGCTCGGGAATCTCCAGGGCTTCGGTTCGAATTAAAACGATACCCTGGTGGTTTTCGTCGCCGAGCAACTGGGCCAGCCGCTCGTTTGGTTCGTGGTAGACCCTGACCCCGGATTTTTTTGCCTTGAACAACAACTCCTGGATGCGCTTGCCGGGCCCGCGCGAAACGTGCAATTCGTCGCCGGGGAAAAATCCGTTTTTTGAAATCAATTCGTCGACGGGGTGAAACCCGCCCACGACGGTCTTTTTTTTATCAGGATTACTCATAGGTTGTTTCCACTTTTATTTCGTGTATTCGGGTTTTGGCGCGCTTTTTAAGAAGACTTTTTCTGAAGACGGCTGCCTTCGGGGGTATCGACAATCACATAGCCCGCCTGGTGAATCTCGTCGCGCATGCGGTCAGACATCGCGTAGTCTTTTTGTTTTCGGGCCTGGTTTCGTTTTTCCAGCAACTGTAAAATTTCTTCGGGCGCGTTGTCGCCCACCTGGGCATCGGCCAACTCCGGCACCACGATGTTTAAAACCGAGTTGAAGTCGTAAAAAATTTCGTCCAGGGCATATTTGGCCACCTGGGTCAGTTCGTCGCCGGTTTCGTCAAGAAGGCCGTTGGTAAACTTCATCGCGTTATGCAAAACTGCCAGGGCCCTTGGCGTGTTGAGATTGTCTTCGAGGTCGGCGATAAATTCGGCCCTCCAGGCAGGTAGAAGTTCCATCAGGGGTTTTTCTTTATCCAGGGCGGCGGCCGAAGAACCGGCCGGGTTGGACTTTACGTCACAGGCGCCCTTCCATTTAACCGCGCCAAGGCGCTTGTAGAAATTGTTAATGCGCCGCAGGGCCGCGCCGACCTGGTCGAGGGCCTCGGTCGTAAAGTTGATCTTCTGGCTGTAGTGCGACGAGAGTAAAAAATAGCGAATGGCCAGCGGGTGGTAGCCCTTCTCGACCAAATCCCTGAGGGTGTAGAAATTACCCTCCGATTTGGACATCTTTCGCGAGTCAACCAAAAGATGTTCGCAGTGCATCCAGTAATGAACAAAGTCGTGCTCGTAGGCGTTCACGCTCTGGGCGATCTCGTTTTCGTGGTGCGGGAACATCAGGTCGACGCCGCCGGTATGTATGTCTATAGGGCCCTTGAAAATCGAATGGATCATCGCAGAACATTCGAGGTGCCAGCCGGGGCGGCCCCTTCCAAAAGGAGAGTCCCAGGCGATCTTCTCATGCTCCTTCTCGGACTTCCAAAGCACGAAGTCGCGGACGTCTTCTTTGGTGTACTCGTCGGCATTGTACCGCGCGCCCGACTTTACCGAAGACAAATCAACCCCCGAAAGTTTTCCGTAGTCGCGGTAGCGGGAAATCGGAAAGTACACCGAACCGTCCAACCGGTAGGCGAGGTTTTTTTCTTCGAGGTTTTCCACCAGCGAGATCATCTCGTTCATGTAGTCGGTGGCGTGAGGGTAAACGTCAAATGCCGCAATGCCGATTTTATCGATATCTTCAAAAAAGGCCTTCGTGTAAACGTCGGTGTATGCCTTTAAATCGGAAATCCCCGGCTGCTCCTTACCCTGGTTTTGCTCCAAGGTTCGCCGAATCGTCTTGTCGTCGACGTCGGTAATATTCATCGCGTGGTAGACCTTGTAACCGGCCAGCTTCAGGGAACGACGGAGAATGTCAGAAAATACATAGGAGCGAAAATTCCCGATATGGGCGAAGTCGTACACCGTCGGGCCACAAGAGTAGATCTTGACCTCGCCCGGCGTGCAGGGCTTGAATTCCTCAAGCCGCTTGCTGTACGAATTGTAAAATCGAAACGCCATAAGATATTCGGGCCGACTGGACTTGAACCAGCGACCGCATGTCCCCCAGACATGTGCGCTACCCCTGCGCTACGGCCCGTTTTTTGTAACGTCAACCACACTTGTCGATTTATCGTGTCAACCAAATGAAGAACGGAAAATCATAAATCGGGAATTTTAAAAAAATGGTTTTTTAAAAGGGGAAAAGCCTTTCCCCTACGCAGTCTAAAAAAGGCATTTTATATCATAAAATATAGTTATCAAAAAACCAAAAACAGGCCTGAAGGGCCGCTTTAGAAGCAGTTTACGTCAGTAAACTGCGGGGTTTTTGGTTTTTTATCGCCTTTTTAGACTGCCTACCCCATTCGTTTTTTTCGGAAAAACACCTGGCGACCCGGCAGGCAATATCACAGGAAAATCAAAAACAAAACGCCAAAGCTTTTAAAAAAACTGGTAGCTGCGGTTTTGGTAGATGTAGTCTTCGAGTTTGACCATGTCGCCGGGCCGGGTCTTGAAGAACATGACCCCCATGTAGTAATAACCGCCTTCGGTATAAAAGCGGATGATTTCGCCGTAGATTTCCAGCTCTTCGCCCATGACCGGGATCAACATCTTGATCCGGCGGTTTTTCTTGAGGTATTCGTACAAGGTGGCGTCCTGGATTTCCATCAGGAGACCGCTCATGGAGATGTTCACCACCCGGGTTCGAATCGTCACCGGGTCATAGTGCGAGGTTCGAATGCTGACCTTGGTGACGGCATACGAAAATACCTTAAAGAGCTTGGCGATGTCTTCGGCCTGCTGCAGCGAAATGTTGCGCTTGTCAAAGACATTGGTGCGCATGACAAAATAACCCCTGGGGCGGTCAAAGATCACGATCGGCAGGGCAAAGTATGAAAGCTTGAAATCAGAAATGTCATTTTTCTGGATTTCAAGAATTTTCGCGTCGGCATTTTCCTTACCCTGGTTGACAAGCATCTGGGCATGGTACTCGTGCATGCTCTCGACCAGGGGCGAGTCGTACTGGCGCGTGTAAGATTTCAAATTGGAGGCATCCTCGATAAGAACGGCCCGGCCTTCCCCCATCACCATATTTTCAATGACGTTGTCAAAAATCAGGATGTCGTTTTTTTTAAACATCCTGACCTGGAAATCCGTGGTGATTTTTTTCACCTCGTCGGTGATCAGCCCGTACAAAACCCTCAGCGACGGGTTGTCTTCTTTGATTTCCTGGAAAAAATGCGGGTAGGTATTTTCCAGGATCCGCTCTTCGTCTTTACTGCTGAAAAATTGCGAGTACAAAGTAATAAAGCGCATAAAAAGGTCGTCGAAGTCGACCCGGGGGTAAAGACGGCGGGTGATAAACTTCAACTCGCCGGGGTACTGAATATCGACGAGGTCGCGCTCGGTGTTCGTAAGAAGTACGTCGCAAAAATAATACCGGTTAAGAGCCTCAAAGGTGAGTACCGCCCGGCGCTCCTGGGTTTCCTGGAAACGCGGAAAAAAAATCCGTATCCGGTCCTCGACGACGCGAACGATTCGCCCGCGCAGTACGTTTTCCCCCAGGTGCAGGTTGACAAACAACCGTTTGGCCTTGAGGAAATAAAAGATATTGCCAACGCGGTAAAAGTTGTCTTCTACCGTGGCATGGGAAAATTCCTCGAGGAGTTTGTCTTGAAGGCGTAACATGGCTGTCGTTTAAAACGGTATGGCATTGACGATTTCGTTCTTTGCCCATCTGCCCTTGTTTATCTAAATTAAAAAAAGCCAAAGGTACCGTTACGAGATTATCGACACCGACCGGGGTCAAACTTGTACCGGCCCGGGGCGTTTTTTATGTTGTTTTTTATGAGTATTTTACGAGAGTTATAAAGAGAGTTCTACGATGTTTTTTTCGGGAGAGCGCATGGCGTAAAAAAGCTAATAAAGAAATAAAAACGGCTAGAACGCAAAAGATCACTTATTGCTTCTACGTCTGAGGGTTGTAACTTAAAATTGCTTAAAAAGGATTACCTGACAAATTCGATGGTAAAAACGAAATTGTAATTAACGAATCTCGTGAAGATCGAATCAAAAAAGGCAACAGGCAGGAAAAAAGAACGTCCATGACGGGTCTCCACCAACTAAAGGAAAAACCCGTCATGACGACACTCGATTACTTCTTCTTGTGTCTGTTTGCTCTTCTTTTCTTCTTTCTTTTATGATTGTTGATTTTCCACTTTTTTCTTTTTTTTCCGCAGGGCATATTTTCCACCAATTTATATATAAATTATTTCAGAAACAACCGTGGCAATATGTAAAAGCCGCCTATGGTGTAAATATATTTAATCTTTTTATGCCCAACTTATTTTTCAGGGAATGCATGTTTGGCTCACAGAGTGAGCCAAACATGCATTCCTGTCTAAATAAAACGCTTTTCATGTCGTCTTTTTCTCGTCAGTTGCCCGTATGGAAAAACAACTGAAACTTTGCGACGACATCCTCGTCGAATCTCTTTCGCCCAACATGGGGTATTATTTTCGTAGCCAGGAGGTTCTGGTAAAAACCCAGACGGAGTTTCAGTCGCTTGAGGTGCACGAGTTTAAAGACTATGGCCGCGTGCTTCGCCTTGACGGTATCTTTCAGACCTCCGACCGGGACGAGTTTTTATACCACGAACCGCTGGCCCATGTTCCGGGTATCGCCATGAACGGGGCAAAGACCTCCCTGGTTATCGGCGGGGGCGACGGCGGGGCTGCCGAAGAACTCCTGAAATATTCGACGATGGAAAAGGTCGTCATGGTGGAACTCGACGAGGGCGTTGTGGTCAACTCCAAAAAATACATTCCCAGTATCGCCAAAGACGCCTTTGATTCAAACCGGCTCGAACTGCGCTACGAAGACGGCATCAAGTACATACAAAATACCAACGAAAAGTTCGACCACGTCTTGCTGGACCTGACCGACCCCTTTGGCCCCTCGGCTGCCCTCTATACCAAAAACTTTTACCAGGACATCAACCGTATCTTGAACCCCGGCGGGGCCCTGTCGCTGCACATCGAGTCGCCCATTACCCGGCCAAACATCTTCTCGGGCCTGTACTGGACCCTCAAGTCGGTGTTTAAAAACGTAACCCCGATGCTTAACTACGTTCCTTTATATGGAACCCTCTGGGGTTTTGCCATCGCCTCGCAAACCCTCGACCCGTTGAACATCACCCCCGAAGAGGTTAAAAAGCGGCTGGATCACTTCAAGTTGCCCGACCTGCATTTTTACAACCCCAATACCCATTTTTCTTTGATGAGCCTGCCCAATTACGTCAAAGAGCTGCTGGCCGTAGAACAAAAACCCTACACGCCCGACTACTCGCCCAACGTCGAAAGCCAGATTTCGCGAAACCTGAAAATCGTCGAAGTCGATTAAATATAAGGCTGCCGTCCGTACTGGACGGCTTAACTTCCCCCGGGTAATCTTCGATAAGATAGTATGGTAGATCTGTCGCGGTTTCGCAGCAAGAACAAACGCCGCGGGGGCTTTCGCGTCGACAGCTCGAAAATTTCGGTCACCGACATTCACAAGCTCAAGAGCCTGCCGATCATGCCCTATATTGAAGAGGGTACCGAAAACGACTTCTACATCGAGCCTGTGGTGATCGAATACTACATACCCAAAGAAAGCCGCTTTGCCTACGAGACCAAGTACCACTACATCGAACTGGACGACCCCAGGCCAAAAAACGAGGTCCAGGATAAGGTCATGGGGTATTTTTTTGAAAGAAACGAGCCGATCGACGTCATTGTCGCCATGGAGCAGTTTAGCGAGTATGCCGAGTTTATCGAGCATAGCTACAACATGCAGATGGACATGCACCGGGGGGCCTCGCAGGAGTACAAGGCGGGTCTCTCGGGGGATAACCCCATCGCCATTCGCC
>Ga0224510_10000136_pt1 | contig 63650 bp, 71 predicted proteins | sample SF_May12_sed_USG_FD_170161 | JGI IMG/M metagenome (GOLD analysis project Ga0224510, IMG submission 170161) | Sediment microbial communities from San Francisco Bay, California, United States - SF_May12_sed_USGS_4_1 | ecosystem: Environmental > Aquatic > Marine > Sediment | place: USA: California... | reverse complement strand
CTGTTGCGTGGCTTGAAGCGGGAGGATATCGAGCGCGGTCAGGTACTTGCCAAGCCGGGTTCCATTACCCCCCATACGAAATTCATGGCTGAAGCCTACATCCTGTCCAAGGATGAGGGGGGCCGTCACACCCCGTTTTTCAACGGGTATCGTCCTCAGTTTTACTTCCGGACCACTGACGTTACCGGTGTAGTTAAGCTGCAGGAAGGTGTTGAGATGGTAATGCCAGGAGACAACGTGACCATCGAAGGTCAGTTGATTACCCCGATTGCGATGGAAGAGGGTCTTCGCTTCGCGATTCGTGAAGGCGGCCGTACAGTTGGCGCCGGTGTTATCAATAAAATTATCGAATAAGGTGGAGTGAGCATGATTCAGACACAGAAAATACGCATCAGGCTTAAGGGGTACGACCATAAGCTTATCGATCAATCCACCTCTGAGATTGTCGATACTGCAAAGCGTACTGGTGCAACTGTTGCTGGGCCAATTCCTCTGCCGACCAGCATCAACAAGTTTTGTGTGTTGCGCTCTCCGCATGTGGATAAAAAGTCCCGTGAGCAGTTTGAGATGCGCACCCACAGGCGGCTGTTGGATATTCTTGAGCCAACACAGCAGACGATTGATGCGCTTATGAAGCTCGAGCTTTCTGCCGGAGTTGACGTAGAAATTAAGCTTTAGGATTATGAAACGGTTGTACCGGTTTTCGGTGCAGTTGCTGACTGAGAAGAAAATAACAGGTAGGAACAATGCCTAAAAAACTAGGATTACTGGGTAAGAAGATTGGCATGACCCGGATCTATTCCGAAAATGGCTCAGCTGTTGCGGTGACGGTCATTGAAACTGGTCCATGTGTTGTGCTTCAGAAAAAATCTGTTGCCAATGAAGGCTATGATGCAATTCAGATTGGTTTTGGCGCCAAGAAAGAGTCTCGCGTGAACAAGCCGGACGCCGGTCATGCCAAAGCTTCTGGGAAACCAGGCTTTTATCACATCAAAGAGTTTCGGGTTGCGGATCCCAGCCAGTATGAAGTGGGGCAGGAAATTTTAGTCACGGATATTTTTAAAGTTGGTGACATTATTGATGTGAGCGGTTCCGTTAAGGGGCGTGGTTTTCAGGGTGTTATACGTAGGCATGGTTTTAAAGGTGGTCCTTCCGGCCATGGCTCCATGTTTCATCGGGCTCCAGGCTCCATAGGATGTAGCGCTTGGCCAAGTCGGGTTATTAAAGGGAAGAAGATGCCTGGGCATATGGGCACGAATATGATCACCAAGAAAAGTGTGACCATTATGGATATCCGGCCTGAGCAAAATGTGCTTGTCGTCAAAGGCGGCGTGCCTGGCGCAAAGCAGGGTTTGCTACATATTTACACAAAATAATGAGTCTTAGTTATCTTAAGATTTATTTTGGGGGTGCCGGAAATGGCGGTTACTGAAATATACAATGTTGATAATGTTAAAGTGGGTGATCTTGAGTTGAACGACAACCTGTTTGCCGTTCCTGTCAATCCTCATATCATTCATGAAATTGTGAGAATGCAGCGAGCTGCCCGTCGGGCTGGCACAGCTTGCACTAAAACTCGTGTCGAGGTGCGGGGCGGTGGCAAAAAACCTTGGAAGCAGAAAGGTACCGGCCGCGCTCGTGCAGGAAGTACGACCTCTCCTCTTTGGCGAGGTGGTGGTGTCGCATTTGGACCCAAGCCACGGGATTATTCTTTCAAGTTGCCCAAAAAAGTTAAAAAACTTGGTATCCGCATGGCTTTGAGTTCACGTTTTAGTGACAAGCTGGTGTTGGTTCTTGATAATTTTAAAATTGAAGAAATCAAGACAAAAAGGTTTATCGGGGTAATGAACACCCTGAATATCGAAAATGCCTTGATCGTGGTTCCTGAGCGCGATGATCATCTTGAGCGTTCGTCTCGCAATGTGCAGGGCTTTAAGGTTATTCCTACGGCCGGGCTGAATGTTTACGACATTTTGCTTCACAAGCATATTGTTTTACTGCAGCCTTGTATTGGCCAGCTGGAAGAGAGGTTGTTGTCATGAAAGATATTTTCAGTATTATCAAGAAGCCCTGTTTGACAGAAAAGGCTCTTGGCCTACAGGAGATTAACAATCAGGTTGTTGTTAAGGTTGATCCCCGCGCCAATAAAATTGAGATTAAAGATGCTGTTGAAAGGCTTTTCAGCGTTAAGGTCGCCAAGGTGCGAACCGCTAATATGCACGGCAAGAAAAAACGTGTGGGCAAGAATTTCGGGCAGCAGTCTGACTGGAAGAAAGCCATAGTTACTCTTGAAGAAGGGAATAAGATTGATTTCCTTGAGAAGATTTAAGGTGATTTCTCTTTGGCAAGAGCTATCAATTTGTTACGAATACGTTTAAATATCATCGGGGTTTGAAATGGCATTAAAGACCTATAAACCTACATCACCGGGCAGAAGATCACTTGTTACAGTTATCAATCCCGAGTTGTCCAAGGATAAGCCGCAGAAAGCGTTGGTACGACCCCTTAGTAAGACAGGTGGGCGGAACAACAATGGCCGCATTACATCCAGACACATTGGTGGGGGCCACAAGCGAAAATATCGGCTGATCGATTTTAAGCGGGATAAAGTAGATATCCCTGCAAAAGTAGCAGCCATAGAGTATGATCCCAACCGTTCTGCTAATTTGGCCTTGCTGAATTACGTTGATGGTGAAAAGTGCTATATCCTTTCACCTCTTGGTATCAAGATCGGTGACACAGTTGTCGCTGGTGAGTCTGTGGATATCAAGCCTGGTAATTGTTTACCGATGGGTAACATGCCGTTGGGCAGCATTATCCACAATCTTGAGATGAAAATCGGCAAGGGTGCACAGCTTGTGAGAAGCGCAGGTGTTTCCGCGCAGCTTATGGCTAAGGAGGGTGATTATGTCACGGTAAAATTACCTTCCGGCGAGGTGCGTAAGTTTCATCGCAAGTGCAGAGCCTGTATTGGTCAGGTTGGAAATAATGAGCACGAAAGCCAGAAGCTGGGTAAGGCTGGTCGTAGTCGCTGGAAAGGTAATCGTCCCAAGGTTCGTGGTGTTGCCATGAACCCGCTTGATCATCCAATGGGTGGTGGTGAGGGTAAAAGCTCAGGCGGTCGCCATCCTTGTACCCCGTGGGGTGTTCCCACCAAGGGCTATAAAACACGTGGCAAGAAGTCATCCGACAAATTCATTGTTAAGAAAAGATCATAATTAGGGGGTATACAAGTGGGACGTTCAGTTAAAAAAGGTCCATTTGTAGATGACCATTTGATGTCAAAGGTCATGAAGGCCAAAGACGAGGGATCCAGAAAGGTAATTCAGACCTGGTCTCGTCGTTCTGATGTAATTCCGGACATGGTTGGGCTTACCTTTGCTGTGCATAATGGCAAAAAGTTCATCCCGGTTTTCGTGACCGAAAATATGGTAGGGCATAAACTCGGTGAGTTTTCTCCGACGCGCACCTTCCATGGTCACGCAGCGGACAGGAAGAAAAAGAAATAAAAGCTGCTAAGCCGCACACGGTCATCAGGTAAAGAAAGGAGTTTATTCGATGGAAGCAAAAGCGCTTGCTCGTTATATAAGGATTTCCCCGCAAAAGGCCAGGCTGGTTGCGGATTTGGTGCGCGGAAAAAGTGTTGATCACGCACTGAACGCACTTCGTTTTTTGCCTAAAAAGGGCGCACGTCTGCTGAAAAAGGTAATTGAATCTGCTGTTGCCAATGCCAGTCAGAATGAGAGTATTGATGTTGATACCCTTTATGTTAAGTCTATTTTCATAGACGGTGGCCCCATGTTGAAGAGAACCATGCCGCGGGCTCAAGGGCGTGCGAATCGGATTCTTAAGAGAACCAGTCATATAACTGTTGTATTGGACGAACAATAATTGAATACGGAAACAATAACGTATTCGTTTGTCTCCTTGAGTTGCATATTAAAGAGAATGGAGGAAGGTTTTGGGCCAGAAAGTTAATCCGATAGGTTTACGACTGAATATTATACGTACCTGGGACTCCATCTGGTACGCAGACAGGGATTATGCCAAAAAATTTCTTGAGGATATGAGCCTGCGGAAGTTTCTCAAAAAGCGGCTTTTCCATGCTGGCATTTCCAAAATTCAGATAGCCAGAACCGGTGATAAACTCCGGATTAAACTTCACACCGCCCGGCCTGGTATTGTTATTGGCAAAAAAGGGACAGAGATCGAAGTCCTGAAGGCTGAAATTGACAAGTTGTCAGGTAAAGAGTGTGTTCTTGATATTCAGGAAGTTCGGCGACCTGAGGCAGATGCGCAATTGGTTGCTGAAAATATCGCTTTGCAACTTGAAAGACGTGTTGCATTCCGTCGCGCCATGAAGAAGTCAGTAAATATGGCCTTGAAGTTTGGTGCAAAAGGTGTTAAAATTGCATGTTCTGGCCGGTTGGGTGGGGCGGAAATAGCTCGGCAGGAATGGGTCCGTGAGGGCCGTGTACCTCTTCATACACTCCGTGCTGACATTGATTATGGTATAGCAGAAGCGAATACTACCTATGGCAAAATCGGTGTCAAGGTTTGGATCTTCAAGGGTGAAGTTCTGAGCGCTGCCGACCAGATTGCCGAATAACTCGTTGTCGGGCGAAACGGCTTTAAAAAAGTCAGTCACAGATAGGATATACAGATGTTAAGTCCAAAAAAAGTAAAACATAGAAAGATGTTTAAAGGCCGCCTGACTGGCGCAGCGTATCGCGGGTCTGGATTCTCTTTCGGTGAATATGCTCTTAAGGCAGTTGGTTGCGGCAAGATGACCGCCCAGCAGATTGAGGCAGCCCGTATTGCAATTAATAGAAAAATCAAGCGAACCGGACAGCTTTGGATTCGTGTTTTTCCTGATAAGCCAATTACCAAGAAACCTGCGGAAACCAGGATGGGAAAAGGCAAGGGCAGTCCAGAGTATTGGGTCGCCCAAGTGAAGCCGGGTCGGATACTCTATGAATTATCCGGGGTTGACGATGATCTGGCGCGGGAGGCTTTGGAGTTGGCCGCCAATAAGCTGCCTTTCCCGACTAAAGTGATTTATGTGGGGACGACTTTATGAAGATGAAAGATATTCGAGAACTTGGGCTGGAAGAGCTTCTTGTCAAGGTAAAGGATTTGTCGGAAGAGCATTTTAAGTTGAAATTCCAGCATGGAATTCGACCCCTGGAAAATACGGCAAAACTTCGCCAGTTGCGTAAAGAGATTGCCCGGATGCAAACAGCTATTACTGCGCATACTGCGTAACAGATTGTTTCTGGCCAAGTTTACTGACTTTTCATTAGTGCTTGCGTCGATTGATAACGATTATCGTAGGATACATTCATGGTTGATGGAAAATCGAATAAAAAAACAAGGGTTGGTTTTGTGGTCAGCACAAAGATGGATAAAAGTGCTATCGTGCAGAGTGAGCGCCTTGTTCCCCATAAACTGTATGGGAAGTTCATGCGTCGGCATGACAAGTGTATGGTTCATGACCCGGAAAACAGCTGCAATGTCGGCGACAGGGTTATGATTGAGGAGTGCCGTCCGTTGAGCAAGAATAAACGGTGGCGGATTATGGAAGTCATCGAGAAGGCCGTGTAGACTGCGGTTTTTGATAACTAAGTCCCTGGGCGTTTTGTTTGGGTACTTGTAAAGTGTTCTGCGGTTGGTGAATAAATGATACAAACAGAAACCGTACTTAATGTTGCAGATAATTCAGGCGCCAAAAAGGTTCTTTGCATCAGAGTTTTGGGTGGAACACGGCGGCGTTATGCCTCTGTTGGTGATGTTATTGTCGTCACCGTTAAAGAGGCGATCCCGAACGCGAAAGTTAAGAAGGGCGATGTACTCCGGGCCGTCGTGGTAAGGACAGTTAAGGAGATTCGTCGCACTGATGATACTATTGTTCGGTTTGATGATAATTCCGCAGTGTTACTTGCAAATTCAGGGGAACCGATTGGAACTCGTATTTTTGGGCCTGTTGCGAGAGAATTGCGTCCGAAGGGCTATATGAAAATTATTTCTTTGGCCCCAGAAGTTCTTTAATTTTGTAGAAACGAAGAATTGGGTATTTAAAGAGTTCCCCTGTTCACACATGTGGGCGGTTGAGAGGCTGAAGGTATGAGAACTAAAATACATCTGAAAATTAATGATCAGGTTGAGGTGATCGCCGGCAAGGATAAGGGCCGGGTCGGAAAGGTTATAATGGTCAACGCAACCGATGGCAAAGCCATAGTTGAAAAGATCAACATGATCAAACGACACACTAAACCCAGTCAAATGAACCAGCAGGGCGGGATTATTGAGAAGGAGGCTGCGCTTGATGCTTCCAACCTCATGGTGATTTGTCCTAAATGTTCAAAGACTTCACGTGTAGGCAAAAAAATACTTGAAGATGGATCTAAGGTTCGCGTTTGTAAGAAATGCAATGAATCTTTAGAGGCGAAATCCTAATAGATCCTGATTTTTTTTGGAGGCAAGAATGGCTGGGGTAAAAGAGATATATCAGAGTGAGTGTGTCCCGCAGCTCATGAAGGAATTCGGCTATCAGAACATCATGCAGGTGCCGAAGATCACCAAGATCGTACTGAATATGGGTTTGGGCGAAGCTGTGCAGAATCCAAAAATAATTGACAGTGCGGTTCAGGAGTTGACCTTGATTGCTGGGCAGAAGGCCGTTGTTACCAAAGCAAAGAAGTCCATTGCCGGATTTAAATTGCGGGCTGGGGTACCAATTGGTTGTCGGGTTACACTCCGTGGTGACCGTATGTATGACTTTTTTGCCAAACTGGTTCACATTGCCTTGCCTCGTGTTCGCGATTTTCGAGGTTTATCGACGAAGTCTTTTGATGAGCGTGGGAATTATGCCATGGGCATCAAGGAGCATATTATTTTCCCTGAAATTGACTATGACAAAATCGACAAGATCAAGGGACTGAATATTGCGATTACAACGACCGCCGAAACTGATGATGAAGGCAGGTTTCTTTTGAAAGCAATGGGAATGCCCTTTAGGAAATAGCACAGGGTAAGGAGGAAGAAGTTGGCTAAAAAGTCATTGATAGCAAAGTGCAACCGTACGCCGAAGTTTGCAGTAAGGGCTTATAACCGTTGCGGATTGTGCGGTAGGTCGAAAGCCGTTTATCGGAAATTTGGTGTTTGTCGTATCTGTTTCCGTAACTTGGCTAATCGTGGTGAGATTACCGGTGTTACCAAATCAAGTTGGTAACAGTTTTGATTTCGATCGCCTTAGATATGTTAACTGCTTGTTTTAAAAACCATCATAGGGAGCAAGGACTATGTGCATGACTGACCCCCTGGCTGATATGCTGACCAGGATAAGAAATGCCGGTATGGTCAAGTTCGAGACTGTTGAAATGCCGCTTTCGAAAGTGAAAACCGGTGTTGCAGCGATCCTGAAGAAGGAAGGTTTTATCAATGACTTTCAGATTGTTGATACAAACACGCAAGGTGTTTTGCGTATTGAAATGAAATACGATCAGAACAATGAGCGGATTATCACCAACCTGAAGCGAGTCAGTAAACCTGGCCGACGGGTATATGTAAAGCATGACCAGATCCCCAAGGTAATGAGTGGCCTTGGTATCGCGATTATTTCGACATCCAAAGGAATATTTACGGATAAAGAAGCTCGAACCATGAAAATTGGTGGTGAGCTGCTCTGTGAAGTTTGGTAGTTCGAAAATTTAATTGCTAACTATTGAGTATTTCGTAACGAGTGGAGAGTCGCCATGTCGAGGATTGGCAATCAACCTATCCCTGTTCCTAAAGGGGTTAAGCTTGATATAAATGGAACGTACGTTAAAGTTGTCGGCCCTAAAGGCACGCTCGAGCGGAATATTCGCCCAGAGATTGCTTTACAGGAAGAAGGCGACAATTTGATCGTTGTTCGAAAGGACAATAGCAAGAGGACCAGGGCTTTTTCCGGCCTCACCCGCACCTTGGTCAGCAATATGATTGTTGGTGTGGATAAAGGCTTTCAGAAAAAATTGTCCATAGAAGGTGTTGGTTACCGGGCCGAAGTGAAAGGTACCGTTCTCAACCTCAGCGTTGGCTATTCAAATCCGGTTGAGTTTGACCTTCCAAAAGGTGTGTCAGCCGAGGTAGACAAAGCGAATAATGTCACCTTGGATTGTATTGATAAAGAGTTGCTTGGTGAAACTGCTGCAAAAATTCGTGCTGTGCGTCCTCCCGAGCCTTATAAAGGGAAAGGAATTCGCTACACAGATGAATACATAGCCCGTAAGGCTGGTAAGTCTGCATCTAAGAAGTAGTAGGGACGTATCGTCTTTTCGCTTCTTGCAAGAGAAAATATTTATAAGGCAAAACAATGGGTAAGATAAATCCGAAAGAGAGCGCTCGTGAAAAGCGGGTTAAACGAATCAGAAAAAATATTTCTGGTACTCCCGAGAGACCTCGTTTGCGTGTTTTTAAAAGCGCAAAACATATTTATTGCCAGATTATAGACGATGTCGGCGGTAATACCCTGGCTGCCATGTCTACCGTTGATAAAGGTATGATTGCTGCTGATATCAAGGGCAAAGCCGAAAAGGCGCGTCAGGTCGGGTTGAGGATTGCCGAACTTGCCAAAGGCAAAGGTATTGAAAAGGTTGTATTTGACCGTGGTGGCTATATTTATCATGGCCGGGTCAAGGCTCTGTCTGATGGAGCTCGTGAAGGCGGTCTTGATTTCTAATTTATCTACGCGAAAAAGTACCTATCCCTGTAAAAAATTCCAAAGCGATTTGGGGGTGAACCTTGGCAGATTTTAATAAGAACATAAGTAGCGATGACCAGTTTATTGAAAAGATCGTGCATATCAATAGGACTGCGAAAGTAGTCAAGGGTGGCCGACGTTTTAGCTTCAGCGCCATTGTAGTTGTGGGTGATGGTAAAGGAAAAGTTGGTTGCGGTCTTGGCAAGGCTAATCAAGTTCCCGATGCGATCAGGAAGGGAGTTGATCAGGCGCGTAAAGACATGAAGCGTGTTTCTATAACGGAAATGAGCATTCCGCATGAAGTTTTCGGTAAATTTGGTGCAGGGAATGTAATGTTGAAACCTGCGGTTGAAGGTACCGGTCTTATTGCCGGCGGTGCTGTTCGTGCCGTTCTTGAAGCGGCAGGTGTCCATAATATTCTTACAAAGTGTATTGGTTCACATAACCCGCATAATTTGGTCAAAGCTACCATGGACGGTTTGCGGAGACTGCGTACTCCGCAACAGATCGCGCTTAGTCGTGGTAAATCCGTTGAGGAAATTTCCGCCTGAGCAGGTTTTTGCCCCATTTTTGTAATGCGATTATCGTTTGGGGATAGATTCAGGTTTGATTTGTCATGCTGAAAACAGCATGACATTTAAAGAAGAATGAATAGGTATTTTTATGGCAAATCAGCTCAAAGTGACCCTGAAAAAAAGCAAGATCGGGAGCACTGAAAAAATACGTGCGACGTTGATCGGCCTAGGGCTGACAAAGATCAATAAAACTGTTATTCGGCAGGACACCCCTGAAATTCGTGGGATGATAAAAAAAGTCGAACATCTGGTTGAGGTGGAGGATTAATATGTTGACGTTAAGTAATTTGTCGCCGCAACCTGGTTCAAGAAAGCCTAGGAAAAGAGTCGGTCGTGGCCTTGGTTCCGGTCATGGCAAGACAGCTACACGGGGTCATAAAGGGCATAAGGCTCGTTCCGGTGGTGGCATTAAAGTTGGTTTTGAAGGCGGTCAGATGCCCCTTCAGCGTCGTTTGCCTAAGCGTGGTTTCAACAATATTTTCAAAAAGGTTTTCGCCATTGTTAACATTCAGGACCTTGAGCGTTTTGCCGCTGAAACAAGGGTTGACAAAAAGGCTTTGGTTGAGGCTGGACTTGTCAATAAGAATGATAATCTCATTAAGATTCTTGGAAACGGCGATTTAAAAAATGCCTTAACTGTTGTTGTTGATAAAGTGAGTGACTCTGCGCGTCAGAAGATTGAAGCTGTTGGCGGCAAGATTGAGGAATAATTAAATGCGCGCTGGGGTTCAGAATGCTGCGAATATACCGGAATTAAGACGCCGGATTTTATTTACGGTAATAATGCTCGCCGTTTACAGAGCAGGAGTACAGATACCGACTCCAGGCATCAATGGCGAGGCACTGAATCAATTTTTTCAAAAAAGCGCAGGCTCTCTTTTTGACATGTTTAACATGTTTTCCGGTGGAGCTTTGGAAAATTTTTCCATCTTCGCTCTTGGAATCATGCCCTATATCAGTGCATCGATCATTTTTCAATTGTTGACCGTGGTTATTCCTCAGCTTGAAGCCCTATCAAAAGAGGGTGAGGCAGGGCGTCGCAAAATAACACAATACACTCGATATGCCACGGTTGCGTTGAGTCTGATCCAAGGACTGTTTATAAGTATTGGTTTGGAAAGCATGAGCGCCCCCGGGACAGGTGAGATGATTGTCATTGCCGCTGGTTGGCATTTTCGGTTGATGACCATGTTGACACTTACTTCCGGTACAGCTTTCATCATGTGGCTCGGCGAACAGATGACCGAGCGTGGCATAGGCAACGGTATATCGCTGATAATTTTTGCGGGAATCGTTGCGAGAATGCCTGCAGCACTTGTAAATACCTTCAAGATGGCCAGCGCCGGCGAAATTGCTTATGTTATGTTGCCGGTTATCTTGACTATGATTGCAGCTGTTATTGCATTTGTAATATTTTTTGAAACGGCACAGCGTCGTATCCCCATTCAGTATGCTAAACGGATGGTTGGTCGACAAATGTACGGTGGGCAACAATCACATCTTCCCCTTAAAATCAATATGTCCGGGGTGATTCCGCCGATTTTTGCTTCTTCAATTATGATGTTTCCGGCTACTATTGGACAGTTTATCCAGATAGATTGGGTCCAGAAGATGAGTGCTGCTCTCAGCTGGGGGAGCCTTCCTCACACTTTGCTATTTATCGGATTTATTGTCTTTTTCTGCTTTTTTTATACGGCTGTTACCTTTAACCCGGTTGACATTGCCGAAAACTTAAAAAAACATGGCGGTTTTGTTCCTGGGATTAGGCCTGGGAAAAAGACTTCTGATTTTATTGATAAAATTGTTGTGCGGATAACAGTAATAGGCGCCCTATATATAAGCGTTATCTGTGTTTTGCCGACCATTTTGATAAACAAGCTGCATGTGCCTTTTTATTTTGGAGGTACTGCGTTGTTGATTGTTGTTGGTGTTGCAATTGATACAATTGCCCAGATTGAGTCACACACGGTTATGCGCAATTATGATGGTTTCATGAAATCCGGTGGCTTTAAGGGGCGTTGATAGCGTTTTTATGACATGAAAACGGCAATTATTCTGAAGTCCCCTCGAGAAATAGAGCTGTTACGGGATGCAAATCAGATTGTTGCCGAGACATTGTCTTTGCTGACCGAGAAAATTGAGATTGGTTGTTCTACGTATCATCTGGATGCACTTGCTGAAAAATATTGTCGCAATAGTGGAGCCGAACCGGCATTTAAGGGGTATCGTGGTTTTCCAGGTAGTTTGTGCGTCTCCATTAATGAACAAGTAGTGCATGGTATTCCATCCAAGAAGGTTATTGTTAAGGATGGCGATATAGTCAGTATTGATTTTGGTGTGAAATATAAAGGGTATTACGGGGATGCGGCAGTGAGTATTCCTGTGGGTGAGGTGGTTTCAGAACGCCTTTCCTTGCTTGAGGTGACGCGTGCAGCCCTGTATAAGGGGATTGCCCAGGCAATCCCGGGGAATCGCATAAACGACATATCCCAAGCTGTGCAGGAGCATGTTGAAAAGCACGGTTTTTCTGTGGTCCGTCAGTTTGTTGGTCATGGAATTGGAAGTCAGTTGCATGAGGCTCCGGAAATACCAAATTATGTCAGGTCCGAACGTACACCAAAGCTGATGCCTGGTATGGTTCTTGCCATAGAGCCCATGGTAAACCTTGGGACACATGCGGTTGATGTCTTGCGTGATGGTTGGACGGTAGTGACAAGAGATAGAAAAATTTCCGCTCATTTTGAGCATTCAATTGCTGTAACAGATGATCAACCCATAATTTTGAGTGAGTTGTCTGTGTAGTTTTTTTGTCTTTGTGAAAATAAATAAGGCAAAAAAAAATAAATAAGGTAATATCCTCTGCTTTCTGATAGTCAGAATATTTCATTCTAGAGTTTTGGCATTGAGAACTGCATTGTAGGAAACAAGGGGTTTATGTCCAAAGAAGAAGCCATTCAGGTTGAAGGGACCATAGTTGAGCCTCTCCCCAATGCAATGTTCCGGGTTGAGCTCGATAATGGGCATCGGATTTTAGCCCATATTTCCGGAAAAATGAGGATGCATTTTATTAAGATTCTCCCGGGTGATCGTGTCACTGTTGAATTATCTCCTTATGATCTCACACGGGGAAGAGTGACATTCAGGGCAAAGAAAAAGTAGTTTTTATTGCCGCATAACAAAAGGGTTGCGTAATGAAAGTAAGATCTTCTGTGAAGAAAATTTGTAGTGACTGCCGGGTGTTCAAACGGAAAGGCGTCTTGCGTGTTTCATGTAAGATAAAAAAGCACAAACAACGGCAGGGATAATTTTTTCATATATTTTGACTATCAAGGGAGGCATGCCTTGGCACGTTTAGCTGGTGTTGATTTACCAAGAAATAAGCACATGGTTATTGCTTTAACCTACATCCATGGGATTGGCAGAACTTCTGCCCGTAAAATTCTGGATTTGGTTGGATTGCCGCATACAACGAACAGTGATGATTTATCTGAAGGTGATGTCACCAACATCAGAAAAATCATGGATGATCACTTTGTAGTCGAGGGCGATCGTCGGCGGGAAGTTGCCATGGATGTAAAACGGTTGACTGATGCGGGCTGTTACCGCGGAATACGTCATCGTAAGGGGTTGCCTTGTCGTGGACAGCGCACCAAAACCAATGCCCGGACGAGAAAAGGCCCGAGGCGGTCAGCGATTAAAAGCAAAAAGTAGATAATTAAATAATCATTCTGGATTGTTTATAGGAGTTATAATGGCTAGTCCGAAAGCGAGTCGTCCGAAACGCAAGGAAAAGAAAAACGTACCTGAGGGAATATGTTTTATTCACTCAACCTTTAACAACACCCTTGTAACTTTTGCAGACAGGCAAGGGAACGTGATTTCTTGGTCCAGTGCAGGATGTTTGGGCTTTAAGGGGTCACGCAAAAGCACTCCATTTGCTGCGCAAAACACGGTCGATGCTGCTGCTAAAAAAGCGCAGGAGCATGGCATGCGCAAGGTTGAGGTTAGAGTAAATGGTCCTGGACCAGGTCGTGAATCTGCAATTCGTGCATTGCAGACCAATGGTTTTGATGTGAGCGTTATCCGCGATGTGACCCCAGTTCCGCATAATGGCTGTAAGCCACCCAAGAGAAGAAGGGTGTAATAAAGCAAGGTGGGTCGCAGGGCGTTTGATAATTAAAGTATGATTGAGTGAGATTGAGTGGAGGTCCAAATTGGCCAGATATAGAGGCGCAGAATGCCGGCAGTGTCGGCGCGAAAAACTCAAGTTGTTTTTGAAGGGCGACAGATGCTATTCAGACAAGTGTGCCTTTGAGAGGCGTTCTTTTGCCCCTGGCCAGCATGGTCAGGCTCGGGTGCGCAAGGTTTCCGACTATGCCATTCAGTTGCGTGAAAAGCAAAAAGTTCGGCGTATTTATGGAATGCTCGAAGGCCAATTTCGTAAATATTTTGAAATTGCTGAGCGGATCAAAGGCGTTACGGGTGAAAATCTGTTGATGCTCCTGGAAAGCCGGCTTGATAATGTTATTTACCGACTCGGTTATGCAAACTCACGGAATCAGGGGCGTCAGTTAGTGCGTCACGATCATATTCAGGTGAACGGCAGGAAGGTTAACATCCCTTCTTTTCGGGTTTCCGTGAATGACGTAATTACCGTGAAGGAAAAAAGTCGCAAGGTTGGCGCCATCAACGAGAGCTTGGATGCCGTTGTGCGTCGAGGTGTGCCAAGCTGGTTGGAGCTTGATAAAGATAACTACAAGGGAACTGTTAAAGCATTGCCCGGTCGGCAGGAAATTACCATGCCGATTCAGGAACAGTTGATTGTAGAGCTTTACTCCAAATAATTAGCCAACCGTGGAGCAATAGGAAACCATGACACTTGAGTCTGATCCGTTTTACAGAAATTGGCATGAGCTTATCATTCCTGAAAGACTGGAAGTAGACCAGGACAGCCATACTAAAAGTTACGGCAAATTTACCTGTCAGCCATTGGAGAGAGGTTTTGCCACGACTATCGGCAATTCCCTGCGGAGGATTCTTTTGTCTTCCATCCAGGGTGCTGCTATTACTTCAGTGAAAATTGATGGAGCGCTCCACGAGCTTTCAACCATTCCTGGGGTTAAGGAGGATGTAACTCAGATTATCCTTAATCTTAAAGAAGTGCGCCTTAAGTTGAATACTCCCGGTTCGCAGATTGTCAGGATTGAAAAGAATAAGATCGGCATTGTTACCGCAGCGGATATAACCTCGGGTGGCAAGGTGGAGGTGATGAATCCTGACAAGGAGATTTGCACCATTACCGGCGAGGGTGTTTTTAAGGCCGAATTTGAGGTGAAATGGGGTAAGGGCTATGTCACCGCTGAAAAAAATAAGGCGGAAGAGCAGGTAATCGGGGTAATACCCATTGATGCTATTTTTACCCCCATTGTTAATGTGAAATCCATTGTCAGCCAAGCACGTGTTGGTCAGCAAACCGATTATGACAAACTGATTCTGGAAATCACCACGGATGGTAGTGTAAGGCCTGAAGATGCTTTGGCGTATGCCGCCAAAATAATGAAAGAGCAATTGCAGGTTTTTATAGCTTTTGATGAAGAGTTGGTTGAACCAGCTGTTGTTGATGCCCGCGAGGACAGTCGTTCGCCTGTCAACGAGAATCTCTATCGCAGTGTAGAGGATCTGGAACTTTCAGTCCGTTCAGCGAATTGTTTGCGTAACGCTGACATCTGTCATATCGGCGAGTTGGTCCAGAAATCAGAGGCGGAGATGCTGAAGACCAAAAATTTTGGTCGTAAATCTCTTAATGAGATCAAACAGCTGCTCTCTGAGATGGACCTGTCGTTGGGCATGAAATTAGAAGGCTGGGAGCCTCCTGCCGTGTCAGACAAAGTGTCTGAAGAGCAGTCATAAATCTGGGAAGAGGAAGTTATGAGACATAGAAAAGCAGGCAAGAGACTCGGAAGGACCACCTCCAACCGTCAGGCAATGGTTCGCAATATGGTAACTTCTCTCTTGGAGCATGAGAGGATTATTACCACGACGCCCAAGGCCAAGGAAGTTCGTAAGGTTGTTGATCAGATGATTACCTTGGCCAAGCGTGGTGATTTACACGCCCGACGTCAGGCCTTATCTTTCGTCCAGGATAAAAAGGTTGTGGCCAAGTTGTTTGATGTGCTCAAGGATGAGTACATGAGTCGTAACGGTGGTTATACCAGGATAATCAGAACTGGTAACCGTCTTGGTGATGCTGCTGAAATGGCTATCCTTGAGTTGGTGAATTATAGTGAAGTGAAAGGCGAGAAAGAGGATAATTAGTTTTTTGTTTGTTTTTATAAAAATCAAAGCTGACTTGAATATAATTGTTCAAGTCAGCTTTTTTTTTAGGTGCGCCGGCTGTTAGTTATGTTTCAAGAGCCTCATCTAACAGGGGAAGAGAATGAAGAGCCTGGGAATGATAGAAGCAGAGATAAGCGAGGCGATAATAAGGTTTGAGAAGGAGTATATGGGACGTGGTCCTCTTGAAACCAAAACCTACATTGTTGATGACATGGTTCTTGTTCGCTTGAAAGGGGTACTGACCAAAGCAGAGCACCAATTAGCCGGTGCTGCAGATGTTACAAACGGTAGAGAGTTGATCAAACAGGTGCGCTGCACTTTGCTTGAAAAAGGGCGTCCTTTGTTGGAGGCGGTCATTGAGGCCATAACCGGCGAGAAGGTAAAAAGCCTGCATACGGATATCAGTACAGTTACCGGCGAGAGAATAATCCTGTTCACTCTCAATTCAGCTCCAGGTTTGTCTTGAGCATTTTCAGATATTCCCGGACGCTATGCCTCAACAAAAAGTGGCTTTTCATCTGAATTATGCCTGACTTTGGATCAGGGAGGACCAGCCTGTCCAGTATACCGTCGGCCCGAGTCGGATCATGCATTGTATCGTGTCAGTCTTTTACGGGTAGCTGACTTGTAATAACGGTTGCCTTCCGGTCATGAAGTTCCTCGACGATCTCCAGTAATCTTTTTTCCACTCGCCGCCGTCGTGTTCGGTTACATTCTTTTTGAGGTAATTCAACGGAATCGCTGCGGGAATATTTTTTCTTTGACAATTTCGATTTAGAAGGTAAATTTAAAATAATTAGGTTGAGACTTGGGGGGCGACAAAACGCCTGTCAAGAAAGGACCGTACAATATCTTGTTTATTGATATTGTGCGGTTTTTTTTTGCCTAAAACATAACTAGATATTTATGTCCAGCCGGGCTCAGGGTTGAGAGCGGTTCTTGGAATGAAGGTCGTGGCTTCCTGGCTAAAGGATTCCTCGACCTTTTTTTTTGTGAGTTGGTAATCAATTTGGTGGGGCAGGTTATCATGGCGGCAAAACAAATCCTTCGGCAAGGGCGGCAAATTATCATCACCACCGATGGCAAGATCTGCGAGTCGCAGAGAGAAATTCTCCACAGTGAAATATTTGATGAGTTGCTTAACCTGTATCTCATTGAGTTACGACGCGATGATTCGCCGTTACTTGCAGAATTAGGGCTGAGTCTTGAGAGTGATCGGGAAAAGCGTCTGTTTCTCAATATCTTAAAGGCCCTGAGCGAACATTCGGTAGACCAGGTTGTTTCTCTGTTGCCTGCGGCGGGATTCTTGGTTGATCCGCTGCGTTGCCAAGCATTTCATGAATTCGTGGAACGGCTTTATGATTACTGGCGCGCCTTTGACCGCTATATGGTGCTCTATTCAGAGCCTGGACCGAATTGTATGGACCAGCGCCCCCATCGCGCCTTTAACGAGACGCTCGTAGCCTTGGCGCATCAGGTTCGCTCGTTGTATCGCAACATTTGTGAGAATATCACGGGCAGTCATCCTCGGGTGTATCGCCACGTCGCGGCCGGTTGCAAGGTCGGGATTATCGCTGTCCCTAAGCGTTCCGGTTTGCCGCCCTGTTATGCCAAGGTTTTGGGGGAAATCCCGTTTATCCGCCAGGTATGGATTGCTCCTCCCCTGATCATCGACCCTCCCACCAATACAAGGAGCGGGCAGTTCAAGCGGACACAGGATAATCCTCTTGCCGATCTTATCTTGGCAGAGGGGGAGTTTCTCTGTTATCCGGCCCAGGTAGGAGCGCTCGTTGTATTTGTCTACTTCCACCTGCGATTCATCGGGTTGGGCTCATCCTTGGCCAACCTTTTTGAATTGGCCACGGATGATCAGATTTGCGCCGGACCTGATGCGGTTTATGTCTTTGGCGCCCCGCCGGAACAGATGTTTCAATTCGGAGATTTGCCCACGGTATTTTTTGATGATGAGGAGCATGGTGTGCTGGTCGCTGCCGTGCCGCTTGAAGAGCGCTTCGGCTACTTCGGGTATCTCAAGAAGATGACCCTAACCCTGCACAATGTGATCATGATGAAGCGGGGTCGCCTCCCGTTTCACGGCGCCATGGTCCATATCTCCCTTAAGGGAGGGTTTGTCAAAAGCGGTCTTGAGGCCAACATTCTCCTGATCGGGGACACTGCCGCCGGGAAATCGGAAACCCTGGAAGCCTTTCGCATTCTTGGGGAAACCTTCATCCGGGAAATGCGTATTGTCGCCGATGACATGGGCTCGATCGAAATTGATGCGGCAGGCAGGCTCATGGCATATGGAACGGAAATCGGCGCCTTTATCCGTCTTGATGATCTGCAGCAAGGCTATGCCTTTGGGCAGATTGATCGAGCGATTATCATGAGTCCGCAGAAGGTGAACGCCCGCGTTGTTCTGCCGGTGACGACGATTGAAGATGTCCTGAAGGGGTATGCCATTGATTATCTGTTGTACGTCAACAATTATGAGGAGGTTGATAAGGAGCACCCAATCCTTGAGCAAGTTGCAAACCCTGCCCAGGCTCTGAATGTATTCCGGGAAGGGGCGGTGATGGCCAAGGGGACGACAACATCCACCGGCCTTGTCCATTCATACTTCGCCAACATATTCGGCCCGCCCCAGTATAAAGAGGTTCATGAGTCTTTGGCGGAAAGGGTTTTCGCGGCGGCATTTCGATCCGGGGTACAGGTCGGGCAACTCCGGACAAGGCTTGGTATTCCCGGTTATGAGACCTCCGGTCCTGAAAAAGCGGCCAGGGCATTATTACGAATTATCGCGACCGTGGGCAAGATACAACAGGCGCCATGATCCGGGCCACGGCGGCGGTTGATTTTGAATCAAAAGGCGGGTGCAGCACAGCACCAATAAGGCAACCAGCACCAAGGAGATAGACATGCAACACAAACCACTTGTTGGAATTTTGATGGGCAGCGACTCGGATCTTCCGGTTATGGAAAAGGCGGGCGCGGTGCTAGCGGAAATGGGTGTTCCCTATGAAATGGACATCAGTTCCGCGCACCGTCTTCCGGATAAGACAGCTGAATATGCCCTGACGGCCAGGGCGCGCGGTCTTGAAGTACTCGTAGCGGGCGCGGGAATGGCTGCCCATCTCGCCGGGGTAATTGCCGCCCACACCACTTTGCCGGTTATCGGGGTGCCGCTTGCTTCCGGCGCCTTGCAGGGGGTTGACGCGCTGTACGCCACGGTGCAGATGCCTCCGGGTATTCCGGTGGCAACCGTGGCGATCGATGGCGCTAAAAATGCGGCCTATCTCGCCTGTGAAATACTGTCGATTAAGTATCCTGAAATCGCCGCGCAATTAGAGGCGTTCCGGGAGAAAACCAGGGAAAGCCTGCTGCAAAAGTCCGTCGAACTCAAGAAAGGCAAGGCATAGCAACGTCCTTACACAGTGGTAACCGCAGGATCATAAGGGGGAATTTTCTTTTGCTGCAAAAATTATGTCCATTTTTGCCCTGGTTCAGGGAATACGACAAAGAAAAGTTCAAGGCGGATGCGGTGGCCGGCATTACCGTGGCATTGGTCCTGATCCCTCAGTCCATGGCATACGCCCAACTTGCCGGCTTGCCGGCCTATTACGGATTGTATGCTTCTTTCCTTCCCCCCGTGGTGGCGGCTCTCTTCGGTTCCAGTCGGCAACTCGCCACGGGCCCGGTGGCGGTGGTTTCCCTGATGACCGCCGCCTCCCTGGAATCCATTGCCACCGCGGGCAGTGAAGAGTTTATCGCCTACGCCATCATGCTGGCGCTGACGGTTGGTTTTTTTCAGTTTTTTCTGGGGGTATTCAGGCTTGGCCTCGTGGTCAATCTTCTTTCCCATCCCGTGGTCACGGGTTTTACCAACGCTGCCGCCATAATTATCGCCACTGCCCAGTTGTCAAAAATATTCGGGATCGAGGTCGACAAGGGTGGATACCACTATGAAACCATGTTGCTTGTCTTGCAGACGGCCACACAATATATCCATTGGCCGACGTTCGGCATGGCTGCGTTGGCCATGGCCATCATGGTGGGGCTGAAAAAAATCAGCCCGAAAGCACCGGCAATTCTGGTCGCGGTCGTGATCACCACCTTGCTCTCCTGGTTCACCGGCTTTGAACGTCACCGGACCGTCACCCTGGCCGATTTTCGTTCTCCGGAATTCCAAGGGTTGGTTAAGGAGTTCAACCGCGAGGTGGAAAAAATTCAAGAGTATGGCGCACAGCGTTCGGCGGCGAGCGGTGCAATCACCGGAGCAAGGAACAGGAGCGCCGGGGATGCCGTGTCGCTTTTAGAAATTGAGCACGCCAAGGCTGTGCATGGCCTCATGCTTTCGGAAGCAAAGGAAAGGATGCAGACAAGCAGAACCGCCTTGCGGGCCATGCAGTTTGTCGCGCTTGAGACACCAGGCGGGGTTGTTTTATACAAAAAAGGAGAACTCCCTCGGGAAATGCAAGGGGAAGGGCGGACATGGCGGCTCAAGGTCGGCAACGCCCCCTTGCCGGAAAATCGTTTAGTCCTGAATGGAGGTGGAGCGGTGCTGGGAAATATCCCCCAGGGCCTTCCCTCCCTCGGCTTTCCGGAATTCAATCTTTCGGTATTTTTGCAGCTTTTTTCCTATGCCGCGATTATTTCCCTGCTCGGCTTCATGGAGGCTATTTCCATCGCCAAGGCAATCGCCGCGAAAACGGGGCAAAAGCTTGATGCCAATCAGGAGCTGATGGGACAGGGACTGGCCAATATTATCGGTTCTCTCAGCGGGTCGTATCCTGTGTCCGGCTCGTTCTCGAGATCAGCCGTCAATCTGCAAGCCGGGGGCAAAACCGGTTTGGCAAATGTCTACAGTGCCATCGTGGTCATCGCGACCTTGTTGTTCCTGACGCCCCTTTTGTACCATCTGCCCCAGGCTGTTCTCGCCGTGGTGATCATGATGGCGGTGATCGGTCTTGTGCAGGTGAAAGGGTTTGTTCACGCCTGGAAGGCGCAGCGGGCGGATGGGGTCATTGCCGTGACCTGTTTCTGTGTCACTCTCGGTTTTGCCCCGCACCTGGACAAGGGCATTCTGCTGGGCGTTTTTCTCTCCGTGGCCGTCTTTTTGTACCGGAGGATGTACCCCAATGTTTCGACCCTGGCCATGCGGCACGATGGTGTTTTGGGGTGTGTCATCGATCATGGGCTCCAGGTTTGCAGCCATATCGCGGTGGTTCGTTTTGACGGCACGCTTTTTTTTGCCAATGCCAGTTATCTGGACGAACAGGTATTCCGGATCAGGGCCGCCAATCCGGAGTTGAAATTCATTCTCCTGGCCGCGGATGGCATCAATGACATTGATGCTTCCGGGGAAGAGGCCTTGTCCTTGCTGGTGGACAGGGTTCGTCGCGCCGGGGTGGGTTTTGCCATGTGCCGGGTTAAGGGGGACGTGATGGCGGTCATTGAACGGACCGGGCTTGCGGACAAGATCGGCAGAGAGATGATTTTCGCCGGGGAAGAAATGGCTCTGCGGAAAATCATTGCCCTGACCCATGGCATGACCAAGCGCAAGGCATGCGGGATATGTCCATTGATGACGCATCTGCCCGTCAGTGCAGGGCAAAGGGTGGATGGCGGGAGTGACTTCGTTCCGACAACAACGGTTGTAAAAAAGATGTTTGCGCACAGGTCCGATTCATTAGCCAAGCTGCCCAAGAAGATTGTGGCGGCGCTTGCGGCCAGCGCTTGAGTGGAAAAACAGGGAAGAACAATATTTTTTAAAATTTTTTGAAGCAATAACAAAAAAACAGGAGAAACAGACACATGTCCCGAAAAATGGTCACCATCGACGGCAATCAGGCTTGCACCCATGTGGCGTACGCCACCAGTGAGATCATTACCATCTACCCCATCACCCCTTCCACCTCCATGGCGGCGGAGTCCGACACCAAGGCCAATGCGGGTCAGAAGAACATCTGGGGCTCGGTTCCCACCGTAAGCCAGATGCAGTCCGAGGCCGGGGTGGCAGGTGCCCTGCACGGCGCCCTTACCACCGGCTCCCTGTGCACCACCTTTTCCGCATCCCAGGGTTTGATGCTTCTTTTGCCCAATATGAACAAGATTGCCGGCGAGTTGACCCCCACGGTTTTTCATATATCAGCCCGTGCCCTGGCCTACCAGGGATTGTCCATCTTCGGAGATCACAGTGATATCATGGCAGCCCGGCAGACCGGTTGGGCCATGCTCGGCGCTCAGAATGTCCAGGAAGCCCAGGACATGGCGCTCATCGCCACCCAGTCAACGCTCAAGTCACGCATCCCCTTCATGCATTTTTTTGATGGCTTCCGCACCTCCCATGAAATCCAGAAAATCGAGCAGCTTTCTGAAGATGACATGCGGACCATGATCGACGAAGATCTGATTATCGCCCATCGTATGCGCGGTCTTTCTCCGGATCGACCGATGATGCGAGGGACGGCCCAGAACCCGGATGTTAATTTCACCGGCCGCGAAACAGTGAACAAATTCTATGAGGCAGTACCAGATATTGTCCAGGAGACCATGGACAAATTCGCCGCACTCACCGGCCGTAAATACCATCTTTTTGATTATTTCGGCGCCCCTGATGCCGAGGATGTCATTGTGGTCATGGCTTCCGGAGCCGAGACGGTGCGCGCCACGGTGGAATATCTCGTGGCCCAGGGACAAAAAGTCGGCCTTGTCGTGGTAAGGCTCTTCAGACCCTTTAACGCAAGCGCTCTTATCGGCGCTCTGCCGGACAGTGTCAAGCGCATCACCGTGCTCGACCGCACCAAGGAGAATGGTGCGGCCGGCGAGCCCCTGTATCAGGATGTTCGCACCGTTGTCGGCGAGGCCCAGGACGCAGGTGTGCTGTCGGTGGTGCCAATCGTTCTCGGTGGTCGCTATGGCCTAGGTTCCGCTGAATTTACTCCGGCCATGGTCAAGGCAGTGTTTGACAATATGGTTGCCAAAAGCCCCAAGAACCATTTCTGCGTCGGGCCCCATGATGATGTGGCCTTTACCAGTCTTGATTACGACAAGTCCTATGATATCGAAGGCAAGGATGTCCACCGGGCCATGTTCTACGGCCTGGGCGCCGACGGCACCGTGGGCGCCAATAAAAACAGCATCAAGATCATCGGCACCGAGACCGACAACAACGCCCAGGGCTATTTTGTCTACGATTCCAAAAAATCAGGGTCCATCACCACCAGCCATCTGCGCTTCGGCAAGAACAAGATCATGGCCCCCTATCTTATCAACAAGGCCAGTTTCATCGCCTGCCATAAGTTCACCTTTCTTGATCAGTACGACATGCTGGCCAACATCGAGGAAAACGGCACCTTTCTGCTCACCACGTCCTTTGGCAAGGACGAGGTCTGGAATCATATGCCGGCCAAGGTCCAAAAGCAGATGATCGACAAGAAACTGAAATTTTACATCATCGACGCCCTGAGCCTTGCCGCGGCCCTCGGCCTTGGCGCCCGTATCAATATGATCATGCAGACCGCCTTTTTTCTGATTTCCGACATCATCACCAAGGAAGAGGCCATTCACTCCATCAAGACCGCCATCAAGAAGACCTACGGCAACAAGGGTGAAAAGGTGGTCAAGATGAACTATGACGCCGTGGACGCAGCGGTGAACAATATCGTTGCCGTTGCTCTGCCAAGCGCCATCACCGGTCACGAACTGCCGCCGACCGTACCGGACAGCGCGCCGGCCTTTGTCAAAGAGGTGACGGCAAAGATGATCGAGGGCAAGGGAAACACCATCACGGTTTCCCAGATGCCCTGTGACGGCACCTGGCCCACCGCCACCACCCAGTATGAGAAGCGGAATATCGCGGTGGAGGTTCCCCTGTGGGATGCGAACACCTGTATTCAGTGCGGGCAGTGCTCTCTGGTCTGTCCCCACGCCTCAATCCGCATGAAAATCGTCGACAAGAATGCCCTGGCCGGTGCGCCGGACACCCTGCAATGCGCCGACGCCGTGGGCAAGGAGTTCAAGGGGCGTAAATTTGTCATCTCCGTGTCCACCGAGGATTGCAACGGCTGTAGTCATTGCGTCTCCGTATGTCCGGCCCGCAAGAAGGATGCGGACGGCAAAAAGAGCGAGAATCGGGCCTTGGCCATGGCAGTTAACAGCGAAGAGATCCGGAAACGGGAATCAGGCAATTACGCCTTTTTTCTCACTCTGCCGGAGCTTGACTATAACGAGGTCAATCCGACCACCATCAAGGGCAGCCAGCTGCTCCGCCCCCTGTTTGAGTATCCTGGCGCCTGTGTGGGCTGCGGCGAGACGCCGTACATCAAACTGGCCACCCAGCTTTTCGGCGACCGGATGATGATCGCCAACGCCACCGGCTGCTCCTCCATCTACGGCGGCAACCTGCCCACCACTCCATATTGCAAGCGGGATGATGGCCGGGGGCCGATTTGGGCCAACTCCCTGTTTGAAGACAATGCCGAGTTCGGCCTCGGCATGCGCCAGACCGTCAACAAAATGGCTTCCCAGGCCGTTGAACTCTTAGCGGAGGGGGTGATCGCCGGGGTTGTCACGCAGGCCATGGTGGATGAGTTGCTCAACGCTCCCCAGGGCAGCCAAGTGGAGATTGAGACCCAACGGGGGCGAGTGGCCGAATTGAAAAAAATACTGGAAGGGAGCACTTTTGCCAAGGCCGGGCAATTGCTGCACGTGGCCGACTTCCTGGTCAAGAAATCGGTTTGGATCTTCGGTGGCGACGGCTGGGCGTATGATATCGGCTACGGCGGCCTGGACCATGTCCTGGCCTCGGGTGAAAACGTCAACGTTCTGGTGATGGATACCGAGGTCTATTCCAACACCGGCGGGCAGATGTCAAAGTCCACCCCTCGGGCGGCCACGGCCCAGTTCGCCGCCGGCGGCAAGCGCATGGCCAAAAAGGATATCGGCATGATCTTTGCCACCTATGGGAATGTCTATGTGGCCAAGGTGGCCATGGGGGCCAATCCTGCTCAGGTGGTCAAGGCGTTCAACGAGGCGGAGGCGTATAACGGGCCATCGCTGATCATCGCCTATTCGCATTGCATAAACCATGGGATCAACATGGCGAAGGGGCTTGAGCAGCAGAAAAAAGCGGTGGAATGCGGGCATTGGCCGCTGTATCGCTATAATCCCCAGGTTGAGGAGGCAGGCGGCAATCCGCTGAGCATTGATTCCAAAGCCCCGGCAATCCCTTTTGCCGACTATGCCATGAATGAAAACAGGTATCGGGCCTTGAAGCTCACCAATCCCGGGATGTTTGACGAGTTGATGGGGCTGGCCCAGAAAGACGTGGACAAGGGCTGGAATTTTTTGACGGGTCGGGAAAAGAGCCTTGAGCCCGGTCAATAATGAGGGACTCGTAAAAAAGGAAAAAGGCCACAGGTCCGCAACACAAACTCAACAAGTTGCAAAGCGATAACCGTTGAAATCGCGGCTTGTTGCGATTTCAACAATAATTGTTTTTGTAGAAAAAACTTTCGCATCCGGAGTTACTGCTTTATGAACAGGCGGTAACTTCGGATTTTTTCATACTGCGGGCGACCATGCCTGCCTGGAGGACGCACAGTCAATCATGCCGGTCAGGGTCGCGATAAATGGTTTTGGGCGAATTGGCCGTCAGCTTGCCCGCCATATTTTTTTAAGGCACAGCGAGACGCTTGCGCTTGTCGCCATCAACACCTTGGCTAGCACGGCCCAGAGTGCGCATCTTTTTCAATACGACAGCATCTCCGGCAGGAGCCCCTTGCCGGTGGAAGCGGATGGCGAGAACGCCCTCGTTATTGCCGGCAGGCGGGTGTCCTATTTCGAGCAGGAAGACCCTGTCAAACTGTGCTGGGGTGAGCTGGGAATTGATCTTGTTATTGAATGTACCGGCAAGCATGCGGAGAACGGCCGGGTTCATTTAGAGGCGGGCGCCGCCAGGGTAATCGTGGCCGGGTCGGCCGGACAGTCCGATATTACCGTTTGCATGGGGGTGAATCACGAGGGGTTTGACCCCTTCCGGCATCGGATCATTTGCGGGGGCAGTTGCACGGCCAACAGCCTTGCTCCATTGGTGAAGGTTCTGGATGATGCGTTGGCAATCGAGTGGGGAATGGTGACCTTTCTCCACTCCTACACCAAGGAACAGAGTTTGCTGGATGATGCCCACCCTGACCTTCGCCGGAGGCGATCAGCCACCCGAAGCATCATTCCGACCACCACCAGCGCCATTGAACAACTGGGTACGGTTTTCCCCGCCCTTTACGGAAAGATTGACGGCTTGGCCCTGCGCGTGCCGACACCGGTCGTGCACGCGGTTGATTTTGTGGCGAAGCTGCAGCGCAAAGAGGACAAGGAGGGATTGCTGCACCTGTTGGAAAACGCCGCACGGGGATCCATGAAAAATATTCTGGCTGTCAGTCACGAACCGTTGGTCAGCACGGATTTAAGGGGCTCCGGGCATTCCTGTATTGTTGATGCGGAATTTTCCGGCTTTCATGGGGATCTGCTCAGGATTTTAGCCTGGCATGACAATGAATGCGCCTACTGCGCACGGATTTGCGAGCTTGCCGAATATGTCGGCGCCCGGACTCGGAACAGCAGTGTTCAGGAGTTTTTGGGCTGTGATGATGGGGGGATGAGGCAAAAAAATATACCATCGTCGGTGTCTGTCGGGTAGTATGACCCTTTTGCAAGGCTTAAGCAAAAGGGCGTCATGGCATGTTGCTGGTAAATGAGAGAGCGTTTCCCTTTAATTCAGGGATGACCCTCGCCGACCTTGTGAAGGAACAAGGTGGTGATGCCGACATTCTGTTGGTGAACGGCTACCCGGCAACATTGGACACTGCGTTGTCAGACGGAGACCGATGCTGTTTGTGGCGGCGAGGGAAAGTCCCTTCTGCGGAAGAGATGCGGCATTTGTTGTATGCTCGGCACAGCCCGGGTGTGCAGTCCCGCCTGCAGGAAAGGGTGGTCGGGATCATGGGCCTTGGAGGTTTAGGTTCTTTGGTGGCTATTGCTCTTGCCCGCATGGGCATCGGTTCACTGCTCCTTGCTGATTATGATGTGGTAGAGCCCACCAACCTCAATCGTCAGCAGTATTTTGTTGATCAGATCGGCCAAAAAAAAACATCGGCGCTTCGGGACATCCTGCAAAGGGTCAATCCCCATGTGTCCGTGACAATCATTGACCGACGGTTGGTCGAGGACGATATTGGAGTTTTGTTCCAGAACGTTCATGCCTTGGTGGAGTGTTTTGATGACCCTGCCATGAAGGCTGCCGGCCTCAGAGCCGCCTTGCACTCTCTTCCGGGGGTTTTTTATGTCTGTGCCTCTGGACTTGCCGGTTATGGGGAGAACAACACGATCAGGACCAGACGTCTGTATCCCGGCATATATCTTGTCGGTGATGAGTTAAGCGCTGCGGCACCTGGACAGGGACTCATGGCGGCCCGGGTTGGTATTGCGGCCCATCAACAGGCAAACCAGGTGGTTCGGCTTTTGCTGGACGTTGAAAATGAGGCGGGGTAAATGAAGGTTCTCTGCAATGGCGAAGCACAGGAAATAGCATCCGGGACTCGGGTGGCTGATTATATCAGGCAGCTCGGTCTGGATATCTATTCGGTGGTGGTCGAGTGTGACGGCAGGATTTTGACCCGGGAAGAATATGGGAGCCACGAATTGCAGGATGGTTCTGTTCTTGAATTGATACGGTTTGTGGGAGGCGGTTGAGATGTTGACCATTGCAGGGAGAAAATTTCGTTCACGTCTTTTTGGCGGTACGGGGAAGTTTTCTTCTCCGGAGGTCATGAAAGAGGCGCTTGCCGCCTCGGGCTGTGAAATGGTCACCGTGGCTTTGCGTCGCATTGATCTCAACAACCCGGCCGATGATATCATGAGCGTGCTGGATCGTGATCGCTATCTTTTTTTGCCCAATACTTCAGGGGCGAGGGATGCCGATGAGGCGATCCGTCTTGCCCGGTTGGCCAGGGCCTCCGGCGGTGGAGAATGGCTCAAGCTTGAGGTGACGCCCGACCCGAGAACCCTGCTGCCCGATCCCATCGAGACTTTGAAGGCCACCGAGCTACTGGTCAAGGAAGGGTTCAAGGTGCTGCCCTATATGAACGCCGACCCGATCCTGGCCCTGCGCCTTCAGGATGCAGGTGCCGTTGCCGTCATGCCTCTTGGTTCTCCCATCGGCACCAATCAGGGGGTGCTGACCCGGTTTCAGATCGAGATTATCATTGCCCAGGCCCAGGTGCCGGTTATCGTCGATGCCGGCCTTGGCGCGCCCTCGCACGTGGCCGAGGCCATGGAGATGGGGGCCGACGCAGTGCTGGTCAACACGGCCATAGCCGTGGCCGGTGATCCGGTCAGGATGGCCCGGGCCTTTGCCATGGCTGTGGAGGCGGGCCGTATCGCCTATGAAGCAGGCCTTGGCGCGGTGAGTAAGGATGCCGCCCCTTCATCGCCCGAGGATGGGCTTGGATTTTTGCGCTAACCCATGTTCGTTATCCCGGAATTTTCCGCATTACAAGATGCGATCAGCCGTGTCACCGAGGCAGAGGTTCTGCAGGCTCTCAATGCCGATCTTCCGGGGATGGCAGGATTGGCCGCGCTCTTGTCGCCTCTAGCGGAGCCGCATCTCCGCGCCATGGCTAAGCGTTCCGCCATCATCACCAGCCAGCGTTTCGGCAAAACCATTCAGGTGTATGCGCCGCTCTATCTTTCCAGTTATTGCGCCAATCGTTGCGCCTATTGCGGTTTTTCGGCGGATAACGTTATTGACAGAAGGGTGTTGACTTTTGCCGAGGCGGAAAACGAGGCAATGATCCTGCATCAGCGCGGATTCAGTCATCTTCTTCTTGTTTCCGGTGAGGCTCCTGCCAAGCTTGGTGTAGATTATCTTGAAGAACTGGCCCTGCGGCTGCGCGATCGGTTTGCCGCCCTCTCCATTGAGGTGCAGCCCCTGGCAACAGAAGAGTATGCCAGGCTTTTTCGCGCTGGGATAACCTCTGTGGCCGTGTATCAGGAAACCTATGACCGGGCCGTGTACGAACAGGTGCATCTGGGTGGGCCGAAGGCTGATTTCGACTATCGCCTGGAAAGTCCGGCCAGGGTTGCGGCTGCCGGCATGCGGGAGGTGGGGATCGGCGCCTTGCTGGGTCTTTCCGACTGGCGGGCGGAAGGGCTTGCCTTGGGCCTCCATCTTGCCTGGCTGCGGCGTCATTACTGGCGAACCGGGCTCACCGTTTCTTTTCCGCGGCTGCGTCCGGCGCAAGGGGAATTTAAGCCGCTGCATTCGGTGAGTGAGAGAAATCTCAGCCAGATGATCTTTGCCCTGCGGATTTTTGATCCGGATGTCGGGTTGTATCTCTCGACCAGGGAGGAGGCCCGCTACCGCGACGGCATGATTGGCCTTGGCCCGACCCGTTATTCGGCTGGTTCGTGCACTGCTCCGGGAGGCTACGGTCAGGCCGATGCGGGGGTGGAGCAGTTTGAGGTCGGCGATAACCGGAGTCTCGCCGAGGTATGCGCCGCAATTCAGCAGAAAGGTTTTGACCCGGTCCGCAAGGATTGGGATGCTGTTTTTCAAGCAAAGGGAGACAGGCAGCAGGCTGCCTGAACGATACGCGTAACCATAAGTATGGAAGGAGGGATGAACCCAATGGCAGATCTGAAGAAAATGTACACCACCATTCTTGGTGATCACTTTCCCATGGACATGAAAATCACCTTTGGCGATCAGGAGCTGGTCTACCGGAAAAAGACCTGGAAGATCGTGGCTGAGGATGGGAGCGTTGACGAACGCGGCGTGCGCTATGGCGAGAACCCGGATCAAGAGGCGGCCCTCTACGAGCTGATCAACGGGAATCTGGTGCTGGGCGATTGCCGCTTCATCGAGCCGGGCAAGGGGCTGGTGAGCGGAATCAAGGTGGAGGACATGCTCCAGGTGGGCAAGCATCCCGGCAAGATCAACCTGACAGACATCGACAACGGTCTGAACATCATCAAGTACCTGATGGGCAAGCCTGCCGCGGTGATTCTCAAGCACAACAACCCCTGCGGTGCCGCCTGCAGTGAGACTTTGGCCCAGGCCTATGACCGGGCCAACCGGGCCGATCGCATCGCGGCCTTCGGTGGAGCCGTTATCCTTAACCGGCCCTGCGACAAGGAAACCGCCGAGCTCTTGAGTGCGAATTACCTGGAAGTGGTCTGCGCTCCGGAGTTCGAGCCGGGGACGCTGGAAATCCTCGCGGCCCGTAAAAATCTGCGGGTGGTGCGGATCAGTCGGATCGACCGTCTCGCCGAGTACGAGAAATACCGCTTTGTTGATTTTAAGAGCCTGATCGACGGGGGTCTCATTGTCCAGCAGTCGGCGGTGAATTCCATCCGTTCCCTGGCTGACCTCAAGCCTGCGGTGAGTACCGTAAAGGGGCAGGAATACAAGGTGGAGCGGGAGCCCACCCAGCGGGAGATCGACGACATGATCTTCGGCTGGGCCGTGGAGCACGGGGTAACCTCCAACTCGGTTATCTATGTCAAGGACGGTTGTACGGTGGGCATCGGCACCGGCGAGCAGGATCGGGTGGGTGTGGCCGATATTGCGGTGTACAAGGCTTACACCAAGTATGCCGACATGCTCTGTTTCGACACCTTTGGTCTTCCCTATGCGGATATGGTGCTGGAGATCGAGCAGGGCAAGCGGAACAAAGCGGATCAGGAAAAGATCGACGAGCAGACCAAGGCGGACAAGGCCGGGCTGCCCGGCTCGGTGATGATCTCCGACGCCTTCTTCCCCTACCGCGACGGCGCCGATGTCGGCATCCGCCAGGGGGTTTCCGCCATTCTTCAGGCGGGCGGCTCCATGCGCGATTTCGAGACCATCCAGGCGTGCAACGAGGCCAAGCCGCAGGTGGCTATGAAGTTCACGGGGCAACGCTCCTTCAAGCATTGATTCCATAAGGTTCATTGCAACAAAAAAGCCCGGCCTTTTCAGGTCGGGCTTTTTTGTTGAGCAGGCTGCTTCAGTTGCGTTGCTCGTTAACGATGCGGCCATCGCTGAAGGTAAAGATTCGGTCAAATCCTTCCACCATTCGCTGGTCGTGGGTCACCACCAAAATGGCGGAGTTGTTCTCCACGGCCAGTTTTTTAAGCAGGGCCATGACGTGTTTGCCGTTTTCCGTGTCCAGAGCGGCGGTGGGCTCGTCGGCCAGGATCACCCGGGGCTGGTTGGCCAGGGCGCGGGCGATGGCGGTGCGCTGGGACTCGCCGCCGGAAAGCAGGGCCGGATAATGGTCGAGGCGGTGGCCGAGACCGAGGCTTTCGAGCAGGGCAATGCTTTGCCGCCGCGCCTCCTTCGGCGCTATACCGTTGTTTTCCAGGGCGATCATCACATTTTCCACGGTGGTGAGAAAGGGGATCAGGTTATGGGACTGGAAGATGAAGCCCAGCTTTTCCCGCCGGACCCGCTTTAGGTCGAGCCCGGGCGGCCAGCCGTCTTCGGCGATCAGTTCCCCGTCCAGCACCACCTTTCCGCGGGTCGGTTCGGTGACCAGACCGATGGTGGTCAACAACGTGGTTTTGCCGGAGCCGGATGGGCCGAGGATGGCCACCAGCTCTCCGGGCGCCACGGCGAAGGTGGCGTCGGCCAGGGCCACTACCTCGGTGTCGCCGTGGCCGTAAATCTTGGTCAATCCTTCAATCTGCACCGCGTACATCGTCATCCTCCCAGGGCTTCCGCCGCTTCGACCCGCATGGCCTTCCGGATGCCCACCAGGCTTGCCGCCACACAGATCAGTATCACAATGCCGAACAGGAGTTGCATGTCCGCAGGTACCAGATCCACCCGGCGCGGAAACTTATCGTGGGTCAGGTTGATCAGAGTAAAGCCGATACCGTAGGCAACCACCCCCATCAGGAGCGACTGCTGGAGGATCAGGCCGACGATGACCCGGTTTCTGGTGCCGATCAGTTTCAGGGTGGCGATCACCCGCAGCTTGTCCAGGGTCATGGTGTAGATGATGAGGGAGATAATGACCCCGGAGATGATGAGCAGGATGGCCCGGAACAGGCCGAGTTGCATTTTGGCCTTCTTGATCATGCCTTCGGTAAGAATTCGTTTCTGGTCGGCAACGGTCAGGGGGCGGAAGTGATTCCAGCGACTGATCCGTTCCTGGACTTCCGCGAGATTTGTCCCCGGCGCCAGGCGAGCGACCACGGTGTTGGCGATATGGGTCGAGCCGGTAATCTCGGAGATCCGTGGGGTCAGCTGTTTGGCCTGGCCCGGCGAAAGGAGGGGCAAGCGGGTTATTTGCGCGCTCAATCTGCTCCGGTTGTTGCGAATGGCATTGTCGTCATCCTGGAACTGGATTTTTTGTGCGTCGGCCAGGGTGACATAGGCGACCGGATCGCCTGCCGAGGAGACCATCTTCGCGGTGTGTCCAACCACGGTATAGTCATCTCCGGCCAACCGCAGTTTTTCGCCAACCGGAATCTTCATGGCGCGGTCTACTACGATTTCATAATGACTCTGCCGGATGGCGCGTCCGGCAATGATCTCCGGTGGTCCGCCAAGACCGCCCTGCTCATAGCCGATTAGGAAAAAGCGGAAGGGTTTACCCTGGCGCTCGCTTTGGATATTTTGGAAGGACAAGGCCGAGGCCTGCACGATACCGGGAACCGCCCGGATCCGGTATTTGATATCCTCCGGAATCCGGGAGGTGGTGGCAAAGGGGCCGCTCGTGTCTTGCTGCACCACCCAGAGATCCGCCGCCGTAGTGGTCAGGATGCCGGTGGCGTCGGCGAACAACCCCCGGTAGATACCGCTCATGCTCATCACCACTCCGAGGAGCATGCCGAGGCCGAGGCAGGTCTGGACGAAACGGCTCCGATTGTGGCGTATGTCGCGAAGCGCCAGATTCATTTGCTCACCCGAACTTTCTGGCCTTCGCTGAACTTCTGCAGCCGTTCGGGTGCGGCAATGGCGATGGCATCCTGATCGGTAAGGCCGCTGGTGATTTCGACAAAATGGTTGTTTTCAAGGCCGGTGACAACCTTCCGGAATTGCAGACGGTTGCCGATCACCGTCCAGACCCCGCGCTGGTTTCCTTTGGTGACCAGTACTGAGGTCGGCAGGGACATGGCTCCTTGTTTGGCGTTGGCTGTGATCAGGACCTCTGCCTGCTCACCGAGGTGAAAATTTTTAAGGGCCGGCGTAAAGGCCACATCCACCTCCAGCGACTCGGTGACCCGGTCGCTTTCCCAGGCAAGACGCGCTACCCTGCCTGGAAATTTTTCTCCGGGGGCGGAACGGAGGCTGATGGTCGCCGGCTGTCCAGGCGTTACCCCTGTCAGCAGCGATTCATCAACGTTGGCCTTTACCCAGACCGTCTCCGGATTGGCAAGCAGGAAGATCGGCAGCCCTGCGGTTACCGTGGCTCCCGGCTCAAGTTCCCGTCGGATAATGACTCCCTCCTCCGGCGCTACAATAAGGGTATCGTCCAGACGTGAGCGGCTGGCGGCAAGGGCGGCTGTGGCGGCGTTTTTTTCTCTTCCGGCGGAGTTCAAGGCGGCAGCGGCGCGGGCCGCCTCTTCCCTGGCAACCAGGAAGGCGGTTTCATACTGCTCCGCCTCTTGGGCTGAAACCAGTTCCTTGGCTGCCAGGGCGTTGAAACGTTTGCTGTTTTTTTCGGCAAGAAGCAGGCCGGCCTGGGCCTTTTGCAGATTGGCCTGTTCCATGGCTATTGTGGCGGCAGCTTTTTCCGCCGTGGCTGCTGCTTGTTTGGCCTGGGCCTGTAACTCAGTGGCGTCCAGTTTCGCCAATACCTGGCCGCGCTTGACCAGATCCCCCTGATCAACGCTGACCTCGGCAAGGCGAGCGGTAATCTTGCCGGCTATGTTTATCATGACTTTGGCCTCTACCGTGCCGTTGCCATAGATTTGGGTGACCAGATCCTGCGGAGTAAGCCGTACCACCTGGACCTTGGGCGGCCCAAAAACAATGAGGCGCAGGAAAAGGCCCAATGCCAGGATCACGGCCAGGGCCAGGAGATGTTTTTTCTGTATTTTCAGCATGGTCGGAGGACGCATGATTTTTCTCCTAATTCCGGCTCCATTGCCGTAATCGTTCACTATGAACGCAAGAACGTGGTTCAACTGTTGAATGGTTACCTATTGTTTTCCCAAGGCGCGGTCCAGCCGTGCCCTGGCAATTCTTTGGTCATATCCCGCTTGAATCTGCGCGGTTTCTGCGTTTAGGGCTTGAGCTTGGGCGTCGATGGCTTCAACCATTGTCCCCAACCCTTCCCGATAGCGTTCGATGGCCAGGTGTTGGCTTTCCTGAGCCGCCACCGCTTCTTTGTTGCTTGCCGCGAGGCGGGCCTGGGCTTCGTTGATTCCCAGCCAAGCACTTTCCACCTCTTTGCTGACTTGCATCCGCAGATATTTATGCTGCGCCTCCAGCCCACGGATTGCTGCATCGGCCTCGCGTACATGTTCCTGGGTGGCGAATCCTGAAAAAATCGGCAGGGTAAGATTGACTCCCAGAGCCCAGACTTGGCCTTCCGGGAGCATGCTCTGTGCAGCCTCGCCATAGCTTGCCGTGCCGGAAAGAATGGGCAGGTATCCGCTGCGGGCGGAGTATAGGGAACCAGTGGCCGCATCCTTGAGGGAGGCGAGCCGTTTGAGTTCGCTTCTGCTGTGCAAGGCCTCCTCCCGCAGGCTGGCAAGATCTTCCGGTGCGGAGTCCGTGACGGTTTCAGGTTCGGCCAAGGGCCGGTCTTCAAGAGTGTTCAGGCCCATGGCATTGGCAAGTTCCAGTCTCGCCAGATCGCGGTTGTTCTCGGCCCTGATCAGTAAACTTTTTCCTGCAAAGAGAGAGGCTTCGGTTCGGGCCACATCTACCTTGGACCGGATTCCATGCCGGAAAAATTCACTGGCTTGATGAGCCAACCCTTCTCGGGCAGCCACGGTTTTCCGGCTGGCCGCCACCTGTTTTTCCGTGGCCAGGACAAGATACCAGGCACTTTTAACCCGGAAGGCCACATCCTGTCGACTGGCCGTCAGGCCTTCCATTGCTGCGGTCTTGGCCCCTCGCGCAGTAGCGGTGGCCCCGGCGGTACGGCCAAAATCATAGAGATTCTGCCTGACTATCACCGAGGTGCTTGCAACCTCGGTTTCCTTGATGGAGCCAAGGGCGGTCAGAAAGGTATCTCCCTTGTTCCAATCGGCGGTGAGATTGATTTGGGGCCAGTAATTGGCCTTGGCCTGGCCGAGTCTGGCCTCCGTGGCCGAGAGATTGGAAGCCGCTTCTTCTATCTGGGGATGATTTTTGTCGGCGGTTGTCAGGGCCTCTGCCAGGGTAAGCGGTTCTGTCGCCCTTGCCGCGCCGGGGAAAAAGACGGACAGCATTAAAAAAAAGAGCATTTTTTTCATACGGGTTCCCGGGTGTTGGTTGGTGGTATCGTTGCTGAAGAGTCCGCTTGAATAAGACGCAAAAAATTGCTCCACAGCCGTTCGGCCTCGGCGTCCAGGCTGAAATCGCCTCGGGAGATGGACCAGCGCAAGGCGGTGAACTGGATCATGCCAAGCAGGGTGATTGCAGTTTCCCGCGGGGAGAGGGAGCGAATTTCGCCGCTTTTGATTCCTGCACCAATGAGATTGTTGAGCGTTTCGATATACCCCGTCATATTGCCTGCTATGGTTTTGGCCAGATGCGGGTCTCCGAGGTGGATCTCTTCGGAAAAAATGAAACGGGGCAGTCCGGGGTTTGCGGCAATCAAGCTGATGTGGGAGCGGAAAATGAGGTTCAGTTTTTTCAGGGTCGCTTCTGTCCCTGTCGCAATTGCCGCAGCCTTGGCCATCACCGCCTCACCAATGAAATCGGCAAGGGCGCCGAGAATTTCCTGCTTGCCCTTGAAATGGCGATAGATATTTGCATCGCTCATCCCTGCCCGTCCGGCTATCTCGGTGATCGTGAGGCCCTGGACACCCTTTTCGCCGATAACCTGCAGCGCGGCTTGGACAATCTCTTTCCTGCGAATATGGGTGCTTTTTTTAGGGGGCATAATAAATCCTCTATGTGAATGCTCGTTCACATTATAAAAGTGCCGAGTCTGTGTCAAGTGGTTTTTCTGGTGGCGCATGATCCGGAATTGATAGGCATGAGGCGTCACAAGCAGTATTATTGACGGGCGATCTCCTGGGAGTTAGGCTGAAGCGGCAAGAACACGGACACATGTGTGGGGGTAAGGCGGATGGCACAGACTGAAAGCGATTTGGCAGGTGGTCGGCAAAGTTGTTGAGGCCCGAAGATTCCTCCTCGGGCAGGAGTTATCATAGCTGAGCAAGCCTTTGTGACCGGAGTGCTTGCAACGTCGGTCGGTTCAGTACCGCAGGTCGCCACCGCACTTTCCTGGCGGGATCGTTGGGGTGGATTCCGGGTTCGGCTTGGTCTCGGACGGATGCGATATACCGTTGAGCCTGGCCTGTATGGCGTTGGCCTCCCCAAGGAAGATTCGCCTCTCCTGGTAACGGCCAATTATAAATTGAGTTTCGACCATCTGCGTGCGGCCCTGGCCGGGCAAGACGCCTGGGTTCTGGTTCTTGACACCAACGGGATCAATGTCTGGTGTGCGGCGGGTAAGGGGACCTTCGGCACTGCCGCGCTCTGTGCCCAAGTGGTCGCGTGCAAACTTGCCCAACTGGTCAGACATCGCAGCCTTGTTGTTCCCCAGCTCGGTGCACCGGGTATTGCGGCGCATGCGGTGAGGCGACAAAGCGGTTTTTCCGTGGTGTACGGACCGGTGTCGGCCCATGATCTTCCGGAATTTTTTGGCTCTGGGATGCAGGCCGGCCCGGCAATGCGACGCAAGACCTTTTTTTTATCGGAAAGGGCTGTCTTGATTCCGGTGGAAGTTGTTGTCGCCTCTAAATGGGCTTTACCCCTGTCCATCGTCTTGCTTGCGGTGAGCGGCCTGTTCGGCCCGGCGTTATTTTGGGAGAATGTGCGGGGGCCTGGCGGTTGGATGGTCGCTGGTCTGTGGAACGGAATCGTTGCCGGAACTGTGTTGACCCCCATTTTGCTGCCGCTGCTGCCTGGTCGGGCCTTTTCCTTTAAGGGGATGGTGGCCGGCTGCATGTCAGCCTTGCCGGGGGCGATTTTTTTCTTCCAGTCAGGGGGGGCGGGCAACGGCTACACCGCTTTGGCATGGCTGCTGCTCATTTCGGCTATTTCTTCTTTTCTCGGGCTGGAATTTACCGGGGCCTCAACCTATACCTCGCTTTCCGGGGTGAAGAAGGAGATGCGCTTTGCCGTGCCGCTCCAAATCGGCGCGGCACTGTGCGGGTTGTTTCTGCTGTTTTGGGCAAGGAGGTTGTAATGGCGGGAAAGGGGTTGTATCTCCGGGGAGTTGCCACCTTGCGGCTTGAGCAGGATGCCTGCATCGGCTGCGGCATGTGTCTGGAGGTCTGTCCACAGGAGGTTTTCGCCCTGAAGCTCGGCAAGGCGCGGATCATCGAACATGACGCCTGCATGGAGTGCGGGGCCTGCATGATGAATTGTCCGGTTGGGGCGGTTTGGGTGCAAAGCGGGGTGGGGTGCGCCCAGGCGGTATTCAATGCCATACTGGGACGTGGCGGCACAGCCTGCTGTGCCGCTGAGGGGAAATCCGGCTGAGGCTTCTGTTGCCAATGGTGTTTCCCGGCAAACAGGAGAATGATGGATCTATTGATCGGTTTGCCGGGGGAGATTTTTGCCGCGATTACTTCATCCGTTCCGGGTGAACCTGGGGCGTGGTCTGGGGGGTAATCTGAGTCGGGGTCTGCGGCTCAGGTTGCGGCTGATTCTGGGGCTGAGTCTGCGTTGGACCCTTGCTCTTTTTTTCCGGGTAGAGGCGCAGGCTTATTCTCCGGTTGCGGGGGTCAAAGGGGTTTTCCTTGATGATCGGTTCCGTGGCCGCATAGCCGGAGACCCGTCGCAGGCGAGTGGAGGGAATGCCGTTTTTTTCCACCTCGACACGGGCGGCGGAGGCCCTAGCCGTGGAAAGTTCCCAGTTGCCGAATTCCTTGCTCGCATAACTGACCGCATCGGTATGGCCTTCGATTTCTATGCGGCTTGAGGTGCTCTTAATGTTGTCGCAGAGCACCTTGAGAATTTTCTGGCCGCTTTCGGTCAACGCCGTGCTGCCCAAGGGAAACATGGGGTTCCCCTCCTTGTCCATGATGTCCACCTTGACCCCGCCTTCAAAGACCTCGATACGTACCTGATCCTTGAGATCGGCAAGCCGCTCCTCGATCTCCTGCTGGAGCTTGTTTTTGAATTGTTCCAGACCGGCGGTGCTTGCCTCGCCCTCATCCTCTCCGGTGGCAGCCGGGGCTTGGGTAACGGTGATTTGGGCCTCGGAGGCGACTTGCTCCTTGGCGATAATCTCTGCACCGCTGCCAGAGCCGCCCTCGGAAAAGAGGCTGTATTCCTTAAAATGTCGGGCAAGCTCTTCTTTCTTTTTTTGGGGGGTCATGTTCACCAGCCACATGAGGAGAAAGAACGCCATCATCCCCGTCATGAAGTCGGCAAAGGCAACCTTCCAGCTGCCGCCGTGGCCGCCGGCCTGGACCTTCTTGATCTTTTTTATGATTATGTTTTTGTCTTCCATTTCTTGATGGCCTCCTCAACCTCGGCAAAAGAGGGACGATCGTCTCCAGGGATGGCGCGGCGGCCTGCTTCAACGGCGAACTGCACCATGAAGCTGGTGGAATAGGCGGCGAGCAGGGAGGTTTTGATTACCCGCAGATAGGTTTCGCGTTCATGGGCGTGGTGCTCAAGCTTGGTTCCCATGGGACCCACAAAGCCGTAACAGGCAAGTACGCCGAAAAATGTTCCGACCAAGGCCGCGCCGATATGATGGCCCAGAACCTCGGCCGACTCGTTGATGTATCCCATGGTGATAACAATGCCCAAAACCGCCGCGACAATACCCAGGCCAGGCAGGGCATCACCTATCTTGGTGATGCTGTGGGCCGGGAGCATCCGCTCATGCTGGTTGGCTTCCAGGTCGATCTCCATGAGGTTGTCCAGCTCGTAAGCGGGGTAATTGGCGCTGAGCATGGTTCGGACCGTGTCGCAGATGAAGTCCGCCGCCTCGTGGTCCTTCATGATGTTGCCATATTTTTGAAACAGGGGGCTTTGTGCATGGTTTTCGATATCGGACTCGATGGCGACCAGGCCTTCCTTCTTGATCTTGAAAAATACGGCGTTCATGAGCAGCAGCAGTTCCAGATAATGGGCCTTGTTCAGGTGGGATTCGGAAAAAATACTGCCAAGGTGTGAGATAATGACCTTCAGCGACTTTGCCGGCGAGGAAATGATCAGGCCGCCGATGGCGGCGCCGAAGATGATGATTACCTCCGCCGGCTGGAACAGGATGTGGAAATTGCCTTTCCCCATGGCGTAGCCGATGATGACTGATCCTAAAACAATTGCTATGCCGATGATTGTGAGCATGTTGGTATTTGTTTCCCCATGAAATACATAATGTATTGATGTTGTACAGCCGGCGCGGAAATTATTCCGCTGAAACCGGAAAGATCAGGGCTCAAGCCAGCGCTGACTGATGAGTTGTTCTTTTTGTTTCCGAAGCGCATAGGTGGCAATGGCGTCCTGGATGGCCCCGTTGGTCGCGGTAAACTGGATGGCCACCAGGCAGCCGCCCTCCGGGAGCGGGTTTGCCCGTGCAACCTGCCCACCGACGACGACCCAGGAGGGTTGGTCCGAGGAGAGGAGCATGTGGACTTCAACTAGATCCCCGGCAGCAAAGGTCTCAGTGGCCGTAAGCTTGATTCCGCTGGCGCTCAGGCTTACCTCTTCAACCCTTGTTGTTTCTTCTTGTCTGGCAATAAGATGAGAATCAAGGATGGAGTCCAGCTTGGTGTTGATCAAAAGGAGCAGCTGGGTCATTGAGGGACGGAGATTTTTCTCCTCGTTGAAGCGTGGCAGCTTGTAGAAATCAAACAATAGATCAAGCTTGGCGTTGGCCTCAAGCAGCATCAGGGCAAAACATGGGTCGATTTCATGGGGCAGAGGTCTCAGGCTTGCGCCGAGCCGGCCTGATTCGGAGAGGGAAACGGGAATAATCCTGGGTACGGGCAGGACGCCGTTTTCGATTTTTTGCACCGATGTTGCCAGCAGATCATCAATTCGGAAATTTTCCCGGCGATTCTGGTCGTTGGTGTTTGCAGCGTTGTCAGATGGCATGCGTATAATTCCCCTATAAAATACTGGATATCATACCCTGTCGCGGGAAATTTTGAATTATTTTTTTGCGCGTGGCTCGCCGTTGTTTTGCGCTGGGGCCAGGGCGTTATGGAAAATAGGGAGGGTTAGTGCACCGAGCAGGAGATACAGGGGTCGTAAGCGCGCACCAGCATCTCGGCCAATAGCTCGATTTCCCGGTCTTTTTTTCCGGTTTTGGCATACTGGCCAGCCAGCGCCTCGATGTCGTGCAGGATGTTGGCGTGGTTCTGGCTGGTGGGGATAACGCAATCCGCCTTGCTGACCTTGCCGTTTTTGTCGAATTTGTAATAATGATAGAGGATGCCTCGGGGAACCTCCACCGCGCCGACGCCTTCCCCTTTTTTTGCGTGGACCGGTTGGCGTGGTTCCTGCCAAGGGCTGCCAAGCAGGGTGTCGATGAGCCGCAGGGAATCGAGCACCACATGAACGCATTCCACCAGCTGGGCTACATTGGCCATGTAAGGGTTATGGTTTGTCGGGATAAGGCCCAGGGATTCGGATATCTCTCTGGCGGCGGGGTGGAGCTGCGGAAAGTTGTTGTTCAGGCGGGCCAGGGCGCCGACGGCGAAGGAGGCGCGCGAGAGTTTGCTCAGCTTGGAGGTGAATCCCTCTGCGCAGTATTCATTGGTCATGGCCCGGTATTCATGTTCCTTTTTGAGCACCCCGTCTGTTGACACAAGTCCTCCGCCGATAAAGGGGTAGCGGGTGTCGCCCTTGAGGGAGACAAATTCCGTTTCCCGGCTGAAATCAGGAATGGTAAAGGTTTTAAACAATTCCGCCGAAGCCAGCAGGTCGGGGACCGAGGCCATCAGCCGCTGGCGGATTTTTTCCAGCTGGCCTTTTTCCGGCAGCATGGTGAAGCCGCCCACCACGGTCCGGGTCGGGTGCAACCGTCTGCCGCCGATAATGTCGCAGGCATCGTTGGCCAGCAGTTTGAGGCGCAGGGCTCGCTGTACCACCTCCGGATGGGTTTTGGCCAAGGGAAGTACGCTGCCTGTGCCGAGAAAATCCGGGGCGGCCAGAAAATAGAGATGCAGGATATGGCTTTGCAGGGTTTCCATGTGTTTGAGCAGGAGCCTGAGGGCAGCGGTCTGGGGTGAGGGGGTGATGCCGAAGGCGTTTTCCACGGCCCGGATGCTGGCCAGGGTGTGGCCGATGGAGCAGATCCCGCAGATCCGTCCGCTGATATAGGGCGCGTTCTCCCAGTGCTTGCCCACCAGCATGGCTTCGAAAAAGCGGGGGGTTTCAACGACCTCCCATTGCGCCTTTTTGACCACCCCGTTTTTGATGCTGATTTTGATGTTGCCGTGGCCTTCCACCCTGGTCAGGTGGTGGACATTGACCTCGCAGGAGAGCTTCATGATTTTTTCCTCTTGATCGGGGTCTTTTTGTTTTGGGGAAGGGTTGTGTGGGCGTAAGAGGCGAATCCGCCAAAACATTCCAAGCGGTCGATGACCGCCTCCTTGTTAAAGCCATAAGTGTGCATGATCTCTTCCAGCTGCTTGAGGTTTGCCGCTTCCGCCGGACCACGGCACCCCCAGCAGCCCCTGCGGTTACTGGTGCACCAGGCATCGCAGCCGGCTCGGGTGACAGGACCGAGACAGGGTTCGCCGAGCTCGAACAGGCAGATGTTCTGATTGGCCTTGCACTCCACGCACACCGGATATTCAGGATGGTGCACCGCCTTGCCCAACACCAGATCGGTGACGATTCTCTCGACCTCTTCTTTTTTTATCGGGCAACCGAAGATCGAGAGGTCCACTTGGACAAAATCCGCGAGAGGATGAACCTCCATGGTGTCGATGGGAAAGTCGCCGTACACCTCTTTTTTGACCCACTCCAGATCGCGGAAGCGGTTTTTCAGCTGGTTGACCCCGCCAAAGCAGGCGCAGGAGCCAAGGGCCACCAGGATTTTTGCATTTTTACGGATCTCGGTGAGACGGGTAATTTCATCCTGCCGGGTGACGCTGCCTTCGACAAAGGCGATGTCATAGGTGTCGGAGCGCTCGCTCATTCCTTCGCGGAAATTGACGATCTCCACCAGATTGAGAAAGTCCAGAAGGGTGGCTTCGTTGTTCAGGAGCTGCAACTGGCAGCCTTCGCAGGAGCTGAGTTCAAAGAATCCGACTTTGGGCCGGGTAAGGGGGACGCCAAGGTATGAGAGTTGTCCGCTCATGTCAGATCGCCTCCTTGAGGTTCATCACCGACCAGTAGTCAAAGACCGGGCCGTCCAGGCAGGTGTAGGTCGAACCGATGTTGCAGCGGCAGCATTTCCCCCGACCGCAATGCATGCGGCGTTCCAGGGAAACGAACATCTTCTGCATGGGCAGTCCAGCCTCGGTCAGCATCTTGCAAACGAAATGGAACATGACCGGAGGCCCGCAGACGATGGCATAGGTGTTCTCCCGCAGGTTTGGTGTCTGGCTGATCCGTTCCTGCAACAGTTCGGTGATCAGGCCGGTGCGGCCGTGCCAGCTCTTGTCCGCTTGATCCACGGTGATGCCGAGTTCGATGTCGAAACGGCGCCATTCTTCGTACTGGTAGGTGAAGAGCAGTTCCGCCGGGGTCTTGGCGCCGTACATGATGTCCACCCGTCCGTATCTGCTCCGGTTTTCCAGCACGGCTAAAAGGGGAGAGCGCAGGGGCACGATGCCCAATCCCCCGCCGATGAGCAGGATGTCTTGCCCCTGCATTTTTTCCAGAGGGAAATGGGTGCCGAACGGACCGCTTATCCCCACCCTGGTGCCTCGCTCCACTCGGGCCAGAAAATTGGTGAGATTGCCCACTGCCCGGATGCACAGTTCAATATCGCCATGCCGTATGGGGGAAGAGGAAATGGAGAAGGGCGCTTCGCCGATTCCCGGCAGCTCCAGCATGACGAACTGACCTGGCCGGAAGGAAAAGCGCTTCCGCTGGTCGGGATCGATGATCTGGATCTGGTAGAGCTTTTCGGTGGCGGTGAGCGGGTAGATGCTGGTGATCTCGGCCGACAGGGTATACTCGAAACTGCCCGGGTCTTCCTTGCCGCCGCGCGCGCCTGAGGTCTGGTCGAGAATGTCGATGAAATTGAGTTTGTTCTGCATGTCTTACTCCTTGCCCCGGACGCTGGCGATGACCTCGGGGGGGGTGATGTCGGCAAGGCAGGCTGCCCCGCAGCGGCCGCAACCAACGCAGAGGGACTCCTCAAAGGCTTCCACGAAGCCGCGGTGTTTGTGGTAATACCTGTATTTCAGACGACTGGCGCTGGTAGGGCGGAAGTTGTGGCCTCCGGCCACCTTGGCAAAGTCGATGAGGTTGCACGAGTGCAGGGATTTAATCTTGCTGGCGTGTTTCAGGTCAGGGTCGACGTGCTCATCGACGCCATAGCAGTAACATGTGGGGCAGACGTTGGCGCAGGTTCCGCAGGAAAGACATTTTTCGCCCCAGGCATCCCAGGCGGTTGACTCAAATTCAAGGTCGAGGATCTTGGTGAGATCCGAGGTGTCCACGGTGGCGGTGTAGCGCTTGCTTTTTTCCTTGGTTGCATGCTTGTAGAGGGCGAGGTCTTTGGCGCTCGGATCCTGGCAGGTGAGCTGGGTCAGCAGATCAAAAGCCGTGGCGGAGAGGATTTCCGCAAAATATTTGCCTCCCAGATCGGTGAGGAACAGGTCGAAGCCGTGGAGTACGGAGTCGGTGCCCATGGAGCGGCAGAAACATTGGGGCTCCGGGTTACAGCCCATCCCGATGATGAAGAGGTTTTTTCGTTTGCCCATATAATAAGGGTTTGGATAGGTGCTTTGCGCCAGGACCAGGTCCAGCTTGTTCAGGGCATTGATATCGCAGGCATGCATGCCGAAGAAGACCAGGGGCCGGTAGACATTGAGGTCGACATGTTTTTTCCACCCGTCACGGGTTATGGAAAAGGTGGACAATGTTTCATGGTAGGGAAGGACAAAGCGTTTGGGCGAATGCACCGTCTGGGTGTAATCAAGGGCAAGTTCGTTGAAGTCGTAGGTCACATCGAAATCGTAGAGGGGCTTGCCGTTACGGTCGTTCCCTTTGGAGACGGGGCCGACAATAATGTTAACGGCCAGCAGCTCATGGAGGCGGGCGAGCTCCTCTTTTTTGAAGACCTTGAAGATCATGACAGCCCTCCTTGGCAGAGTGGTGAACGACATGCGTTTCGTTTTGAAAAATTGCCCATAATTATATGGGATATAACGATTGGCCTTCGGCTGTCAAGAAATTGTATTTGATTTTATCGTGCCACCACAAATGCCTCGGGGAATCCGGAACCGGCCATGGTCTGAGCCATTTGCTTGGCCGTGGTCAGGGTGTTTCCGGCTTTGACCTGGACGCGGTAGAAAATCTGATCGCCCCGTTCATGGCGGAAGGTCTCGGTCTCCCTGCCTCCTTTATTCATCTTGTTCTTCAGCCGCTCGGCATTCTCCTGGACGGTGAAGGCGCCGATCTGGACATAAAAGTCACCCTTTTGGAAATCCTCGTGGGGCAGGAAATGGGCTTCGGTTTTGTTGTCGGCGAGTTGGACGGTTTCCGCCTCGCCCAGGGCGGTGATCCGGACCTGGCCGGTTCCTTCTTTTATGATGCCGAGATCCCTGGCAACATTATAGGAGAGATCGATGATCCTGGTTCCCACGAAAGGGCCGCGGTCATTGATCCGCACCGTGGTGGAGCGGCCGTTGCCAAGGTTTTCCACCAGGAGTCGGGTGTTCATGGGCAGGGTTTTGTGGGCCGCGGTCCAGTCGTACATGTTGTAGGTTTCGCCGTTTGAGGTCTTGCGGCCGTGGAATGGGTTGCCATACCAGGAGGCCGTGCCGGTCTCGGTGTATCCCTCGGCCGAGGGCAGCGGATAGTAGGTCTTCCCGTCAATCTGGTAGGGCTTTTGCGTTGCGGGGATGCGGCCCGCTTTGGCCGCCGCTGGCCTGGATGGGGGGGCAGTCTGTGCCGGCGGGGTGCTGGTAAGCACTGTCGTGCAGCCGGAAAAGGCTGCGGCACACAGGAGCAGGATGGCAGGGCGGAAAACTCGTAAGGAAGGTTTGAAAAAAATCATGGTTTCGTCTCGATGGGGAGGTTGGGTTTTAGCCGTTCGGTGTAGAACGCCCCGGCCTTGCCAACGGTGTGCGGAGTGTAGGGGAGATAGCGCTGGTGCGCAGGCTTCACCCTCAGATTGTCGAAGATAACTTTTTTGTCTGTGTCAACCATGGAGAGATGCAGATCCAGGATGGGCCGGAAGATATGGAGCCTGCCGTCCGGACCAACGCCGATCAGGGGGCTTTCCCAGCGGCGCAGCTCATAGCCCTTGAGCCAAAGGCCTCGGCTTGGCACTCCCGTGATTTTGTCCCGCTGGGAAAGACCTTCCGGGGCGGGGTTGTCCAGTTGGGCCTCCACCTCGCGGCTGCCCTGCACACTGAGCCGAGACCAGGCGGGATGATCGGGATGCTCGGTTCGGAGCAGATGGGTGCCTTGGTCGTTAAAGGACCACTGGCTGTGGCACACGGTGCAATGCACCTTTTTCTCGTACTGCCTGTGGGCCGGATGGACAGGCTGGGGCACCACGTGTTTCTTGCCGGTCAGCCGGGTGGTGAGCACCAGTCGGTCCGCCTCGACATGCAGATTGTTCAAGGCAATGGGCAGACCGGTACGCCAGCCGTGGCAGCTGAGACAGGTCACCTTTTTGCCTTTTTCTTGAGTCCCGCCGTGTTTCCCCATGAGTTCCGCTCCGCTGTGGCAATCAATGCAGGCCATGCCTTTCTGCTGGTGGATATCCGGGGCCAGCTGGTGGAATTCGATGCCATAAGGCCGGGCTTCAGTGCCATCGGTGCGGTAGGGGGTTCGGTACTCCAGATTGAAGTCGTGCTCAAAGCGGCCATAATAGTCGCCGCCCACGAAGTTGCCGTAATGGCAGTGCAGGCACTGGTTGTCCGTCGGGGATTTGTGGAAGGCATGGCCGGTCATTTTGCCGTTGGTGTGTGCCAGATGGCAGGCAGCGCAGCCGGTGCCGCGTACCGTTTCAGGATAGCCGTCACCACCACTGTACACATGGCAACGCAGGCAGCGGCGGCGCAGCAGGTCATCGACCAGGTCGAGGGGGGAGGCGATTGGGGCGTGGGCCGGGATTTCCGCAAGCGAAGCAAGGGGGGCTTGGGCGCCAAAGGCAGCCCGGACAAGGTTTATCTCGTTTCTTGCGGTGAAATGCAGCGAAGCGGCGGTCTGGGTCACCTGGAGGGCATGGCATGTGCCGCAGGACTTCTGCATCTGGTCCGGATGGGCGGGCTGGGTGATGAGCCCGGCATGGGCCTGCTCCTGCGTTGCGCCTGCCGGATTTCCTCCGTGGCAGCCGGTGCAGGCGATCTCGTGGCCGGGGTCGAGACGGACCTCCGGGTGGCAGCCCTGGCAGCCGGGCGGGCGGGACGGAATTTCCTGAATGGCGGGCTTTTCCGGAGCATTGTCTTGCCTGCAGCTGGAAAAGGCCAAGGCAAGCAGACAGAGTAGCGGCAGGATGGCGCGGTTTTTTTTGTTGCGGCGAAAAGGCATGGCGGACGGGGTATCCTCGGGGCTGATTGATGAATGTTCCCGCCATACTACCTTATTTTGCGGCAATGGCAACAAGCCGCAAGTGCACCACATGCGGCCATCCGGAATTGTTGAGGGAAGGGAACGGGAAAAATGTTGCAATAGGTGCTTCCACTCGTTAGTTTGGCGGGGAAAGTATGGAGTCTGATTCCAGGGCAATTGCTCGGGGTACGTCCTGTCTGCTATCCGTCGGCAGGAAACGGTCATCTCAAGCCTCTTGCAAACCAGCCGAGATGTTCGACGTCTCACAGCCCGCGCGTTCCGGGGGATGACAACAGGAGCCTGTTTCAGTCGGTATGAGAAAAATTACCCTTGATAACGCCACTGCGGGTATGGTGGTCGCAGCTGATATCTTTGGTCAGGATTTTGACGGCGATCTGCCGCTCATCTGCCGGGGGGTGGAGCTCTCTGATCCCATCATCAGCAAACTCAGAGGCCGGGGATTCATTGAGCTGATTATCGTCACCCCTCCCGACTACCGGGGAGCGCCGGGCGAGATCCTGGCCCCCACCGAGGTGACCGGGAATATCCTTTTTGACGGCGCCGTGGAGCTCAACTGCGATCTGCCTCCGGAAACAAAGATCGAGGCCGGCGAGGATATAATTATCAACGGTACAGTGGGGCCGGGCTGCAACGTCAGAAGCGCCAACGGCGATGTCGTCATCACCGGTACTCTGGCAGGCGCCGTTGACAAGCATATCGTCATCTGCGCAGCCAAGCGGGTCGCCATCACCTCCACCACACAACTCTGCGGCCTGGACATCAGAGCCTTGGGCGAGGTCGCCATCAGCGGCGATATCAGCGACAGCACGGTGGCCGCCAAGGGGCGGCTGCGTATCGACGGCTCCGTCGTCCGGTCGAAGATTTACAGCCAGGCCCGTATTATGGTCGAAAACTGCGGCAACAACACCGACCCATGCCACCTGTTGGTCAAGCCCCTGGAATGTGGGCCGCTCTTTCAGAAACTTCTGGGCTTCGATAAGCAGAATACCGCTTTCGAACAGGAGCGGCAGCGGTTGCAGAACACCATCGAACTGGTCAAAAAACTCGGCAAGGACATCGAGCGGATGCCCTACGAAAACAAGGTCGAGATTGCCACTGACATCAAGCGTTTTCAAGAGGTGAGCGAAGAGATCAAGGCTGGCCAGGAGCGAAAGGAACAGATCAAGAAGGAGATCGCCGAGGCGTTGGCCACCAGCAGGATCATCATCCGCAGGGAGGCCCTGGCCAAGACCTGGATTACCATTGAGAATTGCAGCTTGATTCTCGACGAACCAGTAACTAAAACCGCCTTTTTTGTCCGGAACATGCGGGTGGAGGCGGCACCCTTTGGATAACAGCCGGGGCTGGCCGACGGCCGGGAGAAACTGAAGATGAAGATGAAACTGAAACGAAGCATCGGGTTCAAGATGGCCGTGGCCATGACCGTGGGCCTTTTTGTCGTGATCAGCCTCTTTTCCCATACCAGCGTCAAGCTTTCCGAAAAGAGGCTGCTGGCCATGGCCGAGAAAGAAGCCTCCAAGATCAGCGCCGCCATCAAGGGCAGCCTCGACAACGCCATGTGCGCTGAGGGAGAGGGCAGCGTTCAGAAGGTCATCGACGCGGTGGGTCGGGAAAGTATGGTCCACGACGTCAAGCTGATCAATCGGGATGCCGAGGTTAAATATGCCAAAAATCCGGGGGAAATCGGCCTTCGGCTCGACCAATCGGTCAAGAGCTGCGCCCTTTGCCACGACAAGGCCACGGTCACCGGAGATAATCTGACCGTACTCTTCACCGATGCGGATGGCCATCGCATCCTGCGCAATGTAAACCCCATCCACAACGAAGAGCGATGCCACTCTTGCCACGCAGACGATCCAGAGGTGCTCGGCAAGCTGCTGGTGGATTTCACCACCGAGGACATCGACTGGATGGTCATGGAAAACCGCAAGCTTCTCATCTTCTCGGCGATAGCCATCCTGCTCTCCTCCACTCTGCTCTGTTTCCTGCTCGCCGCCGTTCTGGTCAAGCGGCCGTTGCGCAATCTGTTGCTGAAGATGAAATTCGCCGACAACGGGGAAGCCGATGCCTTGGGCGCCATCAGCGGCGATGACGAAATCGCCATTCTCGACGAAACCTATGATTCGCTGATGCAGACCCTCGAGGCCCGCAACCAACGGATCAACCAGCAGATGGAGGAGATGCTCGCCCTGTTTAACGTCAGCGAGATCCTCAACAAGAGCGACTCCATTGATGATAACATCAATCTGATCCTCAAGGCCCTGAGCATCGGTTTTCATGTCCGCCAGTGCGCCGTTCTCACAGTCAACGGGGCGGGCGGCCTGGTGGAGCGTGGGGCATGCGGCATGGACGCCGACAAGATCAACGCGGTGATCGCCGCGCTTGCCGATCCGGAACTCTACGAGATGGTCGACGTCGGCAAGACCTTCCTGGCCAGCGGTTGTGAAGGGGTGGCTGATTTCCTGGCCGTGCCCATCAAGTCTTCCGGCAACATCGTCGGGGTCATCACCGTGCACGAAGTTTCTGGCATGGAAATCACCGATGACGAGTTGCGGAAATCCTTTGCCATCATCGCCACGTCGCTGGCACCGCATTTCCAGATCGGCCTGGCCCGGGCCGAAAAGCAGGAGATGCAGGAAAGCCCCTTCAACGCCTTCATTGTCATGGTTGAAAGCGAGATCGCCAAGGTGCGGGAATATTACGGCTCGCTGTCATTGGTGCTGGTGAGTGTCAATAACTATAGCGATCTCTGCCGGGAGCGAGGTGCGGAGGCGGCTTCGCAGGCGGTGCAGGAACTGGCCAAGGGGCTGTCGGTCAATCTCGCCGTGGTGCATGAATGCTGCCGTATCGGGGTTCATACCGTGGCGGTGATTCTGCCCATGCTCGACAGCATGGAGGCGCCGCAAACCGTCAACGCCGCCATCGTCGCACTCGGGAGCGATCTCTCCCTGCGGGTCAAGATCGCCACCTTCCCGGACAACGGCGACACCGCCCTGGTACTGCTCCACGCCTTGCGATAGCATGGGGGCGGCCTGGGACAGAAGTGATTGTACAGTTTCCGTTGGTGTCCGGCCAGAATCTGATGTGGGGCCCAGGCAGGACTCCGGCGGCGGTCATCTGCAATAATCAGATGACCGCCGCCATGACCTCGATCCCATGAACTGCCTCGCCGGAGTTTGCCGGACGGCCTCCATGAATCCGTCCTCCGCGTGCCTGCCTTGCTCCAAGCCCGACGGTAATTTCTCGTGCCGGGAGGGGTATTTTCCCTTGGACAAAAGAGAGCGGGATGCGGTATTTTGATGAAAATGTGACCCGGCTCGATTATGTTGGGCTGTCGTCCTTGCCCCTGCTGTTTGTCGATTGCTTGGTGGAATCCGGCGTAGAGGCCTGCTTCCCCGGTGACGCATCACTGCGTTGGGGTGCGTTGCTTACGCTGGAAATCATCCATTCTAATTTTTCCTTATTTTACGAGACCGACCTCACTTCATGAAAACTACAAATCAAACCCATCGGACCAAGTTTATTTTTATCACCGGAGGCGTTCTCTCTTCCCTGGGAAAAGGGTTGGCCGCTGCTTCCATCGGCGCTCTACTCGAGAGCCGCGGGTTGTCCATCACCTTTCAGAAGCTGGACCCGTATATCAACGTGGACCCCGGCACCATGAACCCTTTTCAGCATGGCGAGGTCTATGTTACCGACGACGGGGCGGAAACCGACCTTGATCTCGGACATTACGAGCGTTACACCTCAGTGGTTTTGGGCCAGCGCAACAACTACACCTCCGGCCGCATCTATCATTCGGTGATCAGCAAGGAGCGGCGCGGGGAGTACATGGGCGGCACCGTGCAGGTGATCCCTCATGTCACCGATGAAATCAAGCGAGCCATCCTTCAGTTTGAAGGTGAGGTGGACGTGGCCATCATCGAGATCGGCGGCACCATAGGCGATATCGAAGGTCTGCCATTTCTGGAGGCGATCCGTCAGTTCCGTACCGACGTGGGGCGGGAAAACTCTCTGTACATCCATGTTACCTGGGTTCCCTACATCAAGACTGCAGGCGAGGTGAAAACCAAGCCCACTCAGCACAGCGTCAAGGAACTGCGGGCCATCGGCATCCAGCCGGACATCCTGCTCTGTCGTACGGAAAGTCTGCTTTCCAATGAACTGAAGGCCAAGATCTCCCTGTTCTGCAACGTGGAGAAAGAGGCGGTGATCACGGCCCGCGATGTGGACAATATCTACGAGGTGCCGCTCTGTTTTCATGACGAGGGGCTTGACGACATCATTCTCAACAAGCTCAATATCTGGACCGGGGCGCCGCGCTTGGACGCCTGGCAGGATCTGGTCCGGAAGGTCAAGCACCCGAAACGCGAGGTGGAGATCGGGATTATCGGCAAATACGTCGATCTGACCGAATCGTACAAGAGCCTGCATGAAGCCTTGGTGCATGGAGCCGTGGCCAATGAGGCCAAGGTGCGGCTCCGTTATGTGAGTGCCGAGGAGATTGAAGACAAGGGCGCCGACGTTCTGCTGGCCGGATGCCACGGGGTGTTGGTTCCGGGCGGGTTCGGCAGTCGTGGGGTGGCGGGCAAGATCCAAGCCGTGACCTTTGCCCGGGAGAAGAAGGTGCCTTATTTCGGCATCTGTCTCGGCATGCAGCTGGCGGTGATCGAGTTTGCCAGAAATATCGCCGGGATGAAAGACGCCGACAGCACCGAGTTCAACCAGTTCACCAAGCATCCGGTTTTCTATTTCATCAAGGAGTGGTTTGATTACCGCACCGGCAAACTCCAGATCCGTGATGAATCCACCGACCTGGGCGGCACCTTGCGGCTTGGCGCTTATCCCTGCAAGATGACGCAGGGCTCTTTTGCCCATAACGCTTATGGCGCGGACGAGATACAGGAACGGCATCGGCATCGCTACGAATTCAACAACGCCTTTCAGGACGAGCTGGTGAAACATGGGCTTATCATCAGCGGCACTTCTCCGGATGAGAAGCTGGTGGAGATTATTGAGCTGCCCGATCATCCGTGGTTTCTGGGCTGTCAGTTCCATCCGGAATTCAAATCCGGCCCAATGAAACCGCATCCCCTGTTTAAGGATTTTATCAAGGCAGCCCTCACGAATGCCGGAATTTAAGGCGAACGGTTCAAGGTTAAAGGAGAAAGGCGTAAAATTTTCACGTGGTTTCTTTGTCTTGGGCCTTTACCTTTAGCCTTTGACCTATCTTTATGAAGGAGAGCGAAAGTGGAGTCTGTTCGTATCCCGGATTTTTTTGAGGTCGGTCCCAACCGGCCTTTTTTATTGATCGGCGGTCCGTGCGTTATCGAATCCGCCGCTCTCTGCCGCGAGGTTGCCGCAGGGCTGAAAGAGATCTGCGCAAGGTTGGGCATCTCCTACATGTTTAAGGCCTCTTTTGATAAGGCCAATCGGACCTCGCTTGATTCCTTCCGTGGCCCAGGTCTTGCCGAGGGGCTGCAAATTCTGGCCGATATCCGTCGGGATTTCGGCGTACCGGTGGTCTCCGATGTGCATGAGGTGGCCCAAGTGAGTCCGGCCGCCGAGGTGTTGGACGTTTTGCAGATTCCGGCTTTTCTCTGCCGCCAGACTGATCTCTTGGTGGCTGCGGCCACAAGCGGCAAGGTGGTGAGTCTGAAGAAAGGTCAGTTTGTCTCGCCCTGGGATATGCGGCACGCGGTGAGCAAGATCAACGCGGTGGCCCAAAATCGATTGATGCTCATGGAGCGGGGCACAACCTTCGGCTACAACAATCTGGTTGTTGACATGCGTTCCCTGCCGGTCATGCGTTCTTTCGGCTGCCCGGTCATCTACGATGCGACCCACAGCGTTCAGCTGCCCGGCGGGGCGGGGGGAAGCTCCGGCGGGCAGCGTGAGTTTATCCCGACTCTGGCACGGGCCGCGGTGGCGGCCGGGATTGATGGTCTGTTCATGGAAATTCATCCCGATCCGGCCAAGGCCCTGTGCGACGGGCCCAACTCCATGCCGCTTAAGGGGGTGGAGACCTTGTTGACCCATCTTTTAGAGATTCATACCCTTATCCAGCGTCAAACAGCGGAGTCAGTGGTATGACCGACTCCGGTACCTGTGGTATTCCTGGAGGCAAGTACCCTTCCGACTGCGAGATTCTTGAGGGATTGCGGCAACGGGCGCTGGCCCGTACGGAACAGAACGAGCGCGGTTATGTCTGGCGGAATTGCCTGCCGTTGGCCAAGGAAATCCGTCTGCTGCTTCTGGATGTGGACGGGGTCCTTACCGACGGTTCCGTGGTATATGCCCAGTCGGGCACCGAACTGAAGTCGTTCAACACCAAGGACGGCTTCGGCATTCGCCTTCTGCAGGAGGCCGGGGTCGAGGTTGGGTTGATCACGGCCCGCAGCTCCGAGGCGGTGCAGCGTCGGGCCCAGGATTTGAAGCTGGCCCATGTCTATCAGGGGGTGCGGAACAAGATCGAGGTCTTTGACCGGATTATCGGTGAGCAGAAGCTCTCCCCCAAGGAGGTCGCTTACATGGGGGATGATTGGCTTGATCTGCCCCTGCTCAGCCGGGTCGGCCTGGCGGTGACCACAGCCGACGCCGTGGCCGAGGTCAAGGCGGTTGTCCATTATGTGAGCAAGCGTGAAGGCGGCCGAGGGGCGGTGCGCGAGTTGTGCGATCTGATCATCGAAGCCAAGAACCTGCGTGAAGAACTGCTTGGGCGGTACCTGCGATGATGACCGGCTTTCGTAATATCCTCTGGGTGTTGCCGGTGGCCCTTTTACTCTCCTGGCCGATTTGGGGCGGGGCAATTACCCGCCTCCTGGCCCCGCGCGGCGACCTGGCCGCCAAACTTGCCGCCCCCCCCCAAACAACAACCACGGGTGCGGGTTTCAGTATGGAGGGGATCTTGTTCTCGCAGCTGAAAAACGGGGTGCGGGACTGGCAGATCCAGGCCAAACGGCTGTATGCCGGAAAAGATCAGGACATAATGCAACTGGAAACGGTGGAGGCGCAGGTTTTTAAAAACGACCAGCGCAGATTTGTTATCACCGGTCAGGAAGGCGAATACAACAATAAGAAAAAAAATCTTATCCTGCGCAATCGAGTCAACGTGCAGGCCGAGAAGGGGTTTCTGGTTCAGTCCGACAGCATCAGCTATGATGACCAGACCCACAGGATCACGACCAAGATGCCGGTGCGGATCTCCGACAAAGACATAGATATCCGCGGCAATGGGATGGATTATGACATGCGGAATGATTCCTATGATATCCGCGGTCGGGTGAAGGTGGATATCAGGTAGGGCGAAAGAAGAGCACAAAGAGAAAAGGAAAAAGGCGGCGCGTGAAAGATATTCCCTTGAAAGAACGGATCATCCTGGCCCTTGATGTGGAAACGCCGGAGCAGGCCAAGGAGCTGGTGAAAAAAACCGAATCCCATCTCGGCTTTTACAAGGTCGGATTGCAGCTGTTCATGGCCGACTGGTTCCAGACCGTTGACTGGCTGGTTGATCGGGGTCATAAGGTGATGCTTGATCTTAAGTTTTTCGATATCCCGGAAACCGTCAAGCTGGCCGTGGCCCAACTTAGAAAGCACGGAGTGAGTCTGGCCACCGTCCACGGCAATGACTCGATCATCCGGGCGGCGCTGGAGGAAAAAGGCGGGATCAAGCTGCTGGCCGTGACGGTGCTCACCAGTTTCGGCGAAGAGGACCTGCGGGCCATGGGCATGACCCAGTCCATTGAAGATTTGGTCTATTTCCGGGCCAAACGGGCGCTGGAACTGGGCTGCGACGGCGTGGTCTCCTCCGGTCTTGAAGCCGCCCGCTTGCGTGATGGGCTTGGCGATCGGCTGCTCTTGGTTACGCCAGGGATCAGGCCGGGCGCCAATGTGCTTGACGCTGCCGATGACCAGACCCGGATCATGACCGCAGGTCGTGCCATCAAAAGCGGCGCCGATCAGGTGGTCGTGGGCCGGCCTATCTCCAAGGCCGTTGATCCCATCGCGGTCATTGAAGCAATGCAGCAGGATATTGCCCAGGCTGTCCGGTAGGGGAAGAGTTTGTCCGCCTTGGATGCCGGAATTTCCTCCCCCCTCATTGTCGCCACCTGTTTGCTTTCTCTCTCGCAAGGCCTATAATAAAAAAGGCCTGAATGGCAGGTTGTTGAGAAAGGTGATTATCCACCAACTACACGAGGAGGAACAACCATGGCGGCAGAAATTAAATGGCAAACGGAAATGGATGAGGCCCTCAGTCTGGGGCGGTCGGCGAGCAAACCGGTTTTGCTCGATTTTTTCAACCCCAATTGAATTGGCTGTCAACAGATGGATACAGTTACGTATCCCGAAAGCAAGAGTGTCCGATTCATCGAAGAAAATTTTATCCCGCTCCGCATTCCGTCCGACAGTAAGTCCCATTCGGAAAAGTTTAACGTCAAATGGACCCCCACCCTGATAACCTTGAGTCCGGAAGGCCGGGAGCATCACCGGACCGTGGGGTTTCTCGGACCCGAGGAGTTGATCCCCTCGCTCCTGCTTGGACTCGGCAAATATCATTATGAAAATGACCGTTTTGACGAGGCCTTGGCCCGTTTTGGGCAACTGCTTGAGGAGTATGGGCAAAGCGGCAGCGCTCCGGAGGCCATATTTTTGGTCGGAGTCTGCAGCTACAAGCGGTCCCATGATGCCAAGCCGCTGAAGGCGGCCTACGAAAAGCTGACCGTTGCTTTTCCTGACAGCGAATGGACCAAGCGTGCCTATCCCTATCGGCTTCTCTGAATTTCTGTGTGACGGAAAGGGAGGAAGGATTTGCCTCCCGGCTGATCCGCACGTCGCGAATCTTGCAAACGATTTTCTGTAAACCGGGGGGAGTCGCCTATGAATCTTAATGAAAACAAGGGGGAAATTTTTTGACTCGCATGAACGGCACCCCCCTGGAAAGCCTCAAGAAAATATTTGGCTATGATACCTTTCGGGCGCAGCAGCAGGAGATCATCGAAGGACTTATCCGAGGCGAGAACGCCTTTGTCCTGATGCCGACAGGCGGCGGCAAATCGCTGTGCTATCAGATTCCGGCCCTGCACCGCGCCGGTGTCGGAATTGTGGTTTCTCCCCTGATTTCCCTGATGAAGGATCAGGTGGATGCCCTTCTTGCCTGCGGGGTTCGGGCGGCCTTTTACAATTCTTCCCTGAAGAGTGAGGAGGCGCGTCAGGTTCTTGCCCTGTTGCATCGGGAGGAGCTTGATTTGCTCTATGTCGCGCCGGAACGGTTGATGAGCGATGGATTTGTCGAGCGGCTCCGCGAGATTCCCATCGCCTTGTTCGCCATCGACGAAGCGCACTGCATTTCCCAGTGGGGGCACGACTTTCGCCCCGAATACAGCAAACTCGGCCAGCTGCGCCGATTGTTTCCCGATATTCCCCTGATCGCCCTCACTGCCACGGCCGAGCCGCATACTCGCAAGGATATCCTCGAGCGTCTGGGTCTCAGTCTTTCCCAGTGTTATGTCACCGGGTTTGATCGGCCCAATATCCGTTATACCGTGGTGGCAAAACAAAAGCCTTTTGCCCAGCTCACCAGCTTTTTGCAGGGGCGGCGGGAGGAGGCGGGGATCGTCTACTGCCTGAGCAGGAAACGGGTGGAGAAGGTGACGGAGCAGCTGCGCGATGCCGGGTTTTCCGCGGCTTCCTACCATGCCGGGCTACCGGCCATGCAGCGCCAACGGGTGCAGGAGGATTTCCTGCGCGACGATGTCCGGATCATCGTGGCCACGGTGGCCTTCGGCATGGGCATCGACAAATCCAATATCCGCTATGTGGTGCATTACGACATCCCCAAGAATATCGAAAGCTATTATCAGGAAACAGGCCGTGCCGGCCGCGATGGCCTGGCCGCCGAAGCCCTGCTGCTGTTCGGCTATGGAGATATCATCCTGGCTCGCAGTCTGATCGAGAACAGCGATAATCCGGAACAGAAGCGGATCGAACTCCACAAGCTCAACACCATGGTGGGCTTTGCCGAGGCCCTGAGCTGTCGGCGTCAGGTGCTGCTCGGCTATTTCGGCGACCGGTTGGAGCAGGACTGTGGGAATTGCGATATCTGCCTCAATCCTCCGGAGCTTGTCGACGTGACGGAGGACGCGCGCAAGGCCCTGTCCTGTGTTTTTCGGGTGGATCAGCGTTTTGGGGTGGGGCATGTGATCGAGGTTTTGCGCGGTTCCAAAAAGGAGCGTCTCCTGCAACTGGGGCACGACCGGCTTTCCACCTATGGCATCGGCGCGGACAAAAGTCAGGAGTACTGGGGCAGCATCCTGCGGCATCTGGTGCAGCAGGGGTATCTGGAGCAGGATGTGGGCAATTATTCGGTGCTCAAATTGAGCGAGTCGGCCCGTCCCTTGTTGCGCGGGGATCAAACACTCAGTATGGCGAAACCAAGGGCGAAGGCCATTGCTCTTCCCAAGGCTGTCCGGCGCAAGGTCGGTGACCTTGAGTATAATCAGGAGCTGTTTGACCGGTTGCGTGCAGTGCGGAAGGGATTGGCCGACTTAGGGGGGGTTCCGCCGTTTGTTATTTTCAGTGATGTCTCCCTGGCTGAGATGGCAGCCCATCTGCCCACCGACAACGAGACTTTTTTGCGGATTCACGGAGTCGGCGCCCACAAGCTCGAACGTTACGGCGCTGAGTTTCTTGCCGAGATCCAGGGGTTTTGCAAGACAACCGGGGGGGAGGGCTGAGGGCTCTCCTGCAAGGTTTCTTCGATATTCAGCGTTGTTCTCATGGGCGATCTTCGGTGTATGCATATCTTGTCTGCCGGTGTCAAGTTCAAACACAAGGAGGAAGATGTACGTTTCGCTGTCGCAGCAGGCTCTTTCGATGTGGGTATTGAATTTCACATCAGGGTCTCAAGCCCCCGGTTGCGGGTAGGATTTGGCCAGCAGATCCTGAAGCTTCCAGGGCGAGGACAGGCAGGCGCAGCCCTGGCTGCACTCGTTGAGCAAGTCGCAGAAGTTGAAGAACTCCTCCATCAGGTTTGTTCTGGCCTTTTTCTTGTATTGAATGATCTGCAGGGTCCGTTTCAAGTCGACGCCCTCCACGGGCAGCCCAGCCAGCCATCCTTGTTCCACCTCCCGGCAGACTGCCAGTTTTGAGAGGCAGGCGACCCCGGCCCCCGATTCAACCGCTTTTTTGATGGCTTCGCTGTGGCCCATTTCCATGACCACCTTGAGTCCGGTTACATGGCGGCCCAATTTTTTCTTGAAGATCTGGGCCGTGCCCGAACCTTTTTCCCGCATGATCCACTCGCATCTCTCCAGATCCTCCGGCACCCGGAAGTTTTTTTGGGCCGCTATTTCGCTGGCCGGACTGGCGATCACCATCAGTTCATCCTGGAGCCAGGGAAGCGTGGTAATCTGGTCATTGCTGACCTCGCCTTCCACAAAACCCAGATCCATGCTGCCGTTTACGATGAGTTCCTCGGCTCGGCGGGTGTTGCAGACATCCATGTCGATGGCGACCGAGGGGTGCATCTGCTTGAATGCTCCGATCAGATAGGGCAGGACATAATTGCCTACGGTGGAACTGGCCACGATTTTGAGGGTGCCGACAACCTTGTCCTTCTTTTCGGTCATCAGGGTCTCGATGTTGTTGATCTGGCAGAGGATATCTTTGCCAAAGGGCAGGAGGTAGCGGCCACGGTCATTGATCAGCAGGCTGCGGCCCCGCCGGTCAAAAAGAGGGCCGCCCAGTTGATTTTGCAGCTCGTTGAGGGCCATGCTCACTGCCGACTGGGTCAGGAACAGCTTTTCGCTCGCCTTGGTCACCTGTTGGGTTTCCGCTACCGCAACAAAGATTTCCAGTTGTCTCAGGGTAATACTCATGGGGAACTCCTCGCACAAGAGATGGTGGCTGTACTCACTTTTCTGGTTAAAACTAACATAAGTAAAATTCATTATAAACATCTATATTATTCATTTTTATTTATTGTTTTGGTTCGTTACAGTGGCACTGTGATCAAGTCAGAGCGATGAGGGAAACAGAGAAAAGTCGTTTTTTCCGGTACACGCGTCTGGTTGGGCCAGAGATATACATCACCCAAAAGGGAAAATGCCCATGGGGAATTCCCCGGTTCGCCCCGCGCCAGAAGATATGAGCGTGTTTCGTCAAGGGGTTGTCATGGTGCTCGACATCTGCATGGGAGGCGTTTTGTTTTCGTATATTGCCTGTGACACACGGTACGCGGCAAATCCGTTTATGCGTCAGCCGGGCTCTCTTCTTTTGACAGGAAAGCACGGAGGACAACGAAGGGCAACGCGGAAGGTCGCCTGGCGTGACAGGATAGGCGCCAGGGTTTTTATGGGGACGAACAGGTTTTCCGGCCATTGATGTGGCGCATTTCAGCTCTCTCCGAGGGTGCAACAAAATCAAGCGGGTGAAGAGGCTGGGCTGCGGCGATAAGGACGCTGCCTGCTTCTTCTTTAAAAGACAGCAGCATTGCGGACTGCTTAATCCAAGGTTTTCACCCACCAAGGGACGATGTCATGGCATCATACACCATCATCGGCTTTGCCATCTTTTTAGGCGCCCTCTTTGTCGGAGGAGGGATTCTCGCCTCCATGCTCCTCGCTTTTCGGACCCCCCACTGCAGCAACAAGGTCCAGGCCTATGAGTGTGCCGAAGACCCGGTCGGCGATGCCCGTATCCGCTTCAAGGTGAGCTATTATCTCTTTGCCCTGCTTTTTTTGATTTTTGACATCGAGTCGCTCTTTCTTTTTCCCTGCGTCAAGATTTTCCGGACGGTGGCCACGCAGGCGACAGCGCTCTCCCCAACTTTTTTGCTTGGCGAACTGAGCGTCTTTGTCTTCATCCTGTTTTCAGGGCTTCTCTACGTTTGGAAAAAAGGGGTGTTGCGATGGGAATGAGACATATCGGTTACGCAACCCGCACTATTCCCAAATTCCTTGAGCCGCTGCCAGGCGGCGCCAAGACGGTGGATGCCATCGAATTCGTGGTTGCCTGGGCGCGGGCCAATTCGCTCTGGCCCTTGATCTACGGCACTGCCTGCTGCGCCATGGAGATGATGTCCACCGGCTCATCCCGCCACGACTGGGCGCGTTTCGGGGTCGAGGTGGCGCGCGCCACCCCGCGCCAGGCCGACCTCATCGTCCTGGCCGGCACCATTGTCGAAAAAATGGGCTCCCGTCTGGTCACTCTGTACGAACAAATGCCCGGCCCCAAATATGTCATTGCCATGGGCTCCTGCGCCATCTCCGGCGGCCCGTTCTACTACGATTCTTATTCCGTGATCAAGGGCGGCGATCGCCTCATCCCGGTGGACGTGTACATCCCCGGCTGCCCACCGCGGCCCGAAGCGTTGCTTTACGGCATCATGCAGCTACAGGAAAAAATCCGCACCGAAGGGCGCCGGAATCCATGGAAAATCGGAACGCTCAACCAGACGCCATTTGGCGATCCCCTTTCCGAAGCTAAAAAAGTGTGGGCGGACCTGGAAAAATCCCGGACAGCACCATCACCTGCCATTTCCGATGCCGACAGCGGAAACATCGCGACTGACCGGCCCAAACCCATCAAACGGCCGGCCACGGAACAATTTCCCGAAGTGGCGAGAAATCCATTATCGGCGTCTCGGCTCGACAACGAAACCATCTTCGCCTGCATTCTGGAAAATTTCCCCGAGACCACCCTGACCCGTCAGTCCGAACACACGGTGGAGCAGGTTCGCGCCCTGGGTCCGGAATACCTTCTCGACCTCACGGTTCCCCTCCACCGCTACGTCGAAATGGTCGCCTTTTTAAAGAATTCAGCCCTGCTCGACATGAATTTTCTGCTGCACGTCACCGCCGTTGACCGCCTGGACCGCTTCGAGGTGCTGGCACATCTGCTCTCCGCCGACAGGGGACACAATATTCTCGTTCGTTGCGCTCTCGACCGGCAGTATCCGGAAATCCCCTCTCTTTCCCCTTTGTTTGCCGGCGCGATCTGGCATGAGCGGGAGGTCTTCGACCTGTTCGGCATTCGTTTCAGCAATCACCCGGACCTGCGGCGTCTTTTTTTGGAAGATAATTTTCCCGGCCACCCGCTGCGCAAGGATTTTGACGATCCAAGCCGGGTCGTGCGGCGGCCTTACTGAAGGTGGAAACCATGACGGAACAGCAAGCAGGCCTGGCAGGCGACATCATGGAAAACGGCGTGGCCATGACCGTGCCGCCCGGTTTCAGCATCGACCGACGGGAAGGGCATACCGACGAATATTTTCTCAACATGGGGCCGCAACATCCCAGCACCCACGGCGTCTTGCGTCTGATGCTGCGCATGGACGGCGAAAACGTCCTGGAAGTGGTGCCGCATCTGGGCTATATCCACCGCGGTCTGGAAAAAATCGGCGAAAATCAGACCTACCTGCAGAATATCCACCTCACCGATCGGTTGGACTATCTTTCCAGCCACATAAACAACCTGGCCCTCTGTCTGGCCATCGAAAAGGCCATGGGGATCGGGGTGCCGGAGCGGGCCGAGTACATCCGGGTCATGGTTTGCGAGCTCCAGCGCATCCAGTCCCATCTCCTCTGGTGGGGGGTTCTCGGCATGGACCTCGGCGCCATCACCTCGTTTCTCTACGGTTTCAAGGAACGGGAGTTGATCACCGACATCTTCGAAGAGATGTGCGGCGCCCGGTTGACCATGAATTTCTTCCGGCCCGGCGGCTCGTTTGCCGATGTGCCGGACACCTTCATCCCCCGGGTCAGGGCGGTAGTCGAAAGGATGAAGTCGGCCATCGACGAGTACGACACCCTGCTGACCAACAACGTCATCATGCATCTGCGCACCAAGGGCATCGGCGTCCTCGCGGCGGAGACCGCCCTCGCCCATGGCTGCAGCGGCCCGGTGCTCCGCGGCTCCGGGGTCGCCTTTGATGTGCGCCGCAGCGATCCGTACTCCATCTATGACCGCTTTTCCTTTGACATACCGGTGGGCACGGTGGGCGACTGTTTCGACCGCTACAAGGTCCGCATGGAGGAAATGCGCCAGTCCTTGCGGATTATTGAGGAGGCGGCCGCTTCCTTCCCCGGCGGGCCTTACCGCTCGAAAAAATACGCCACCTACAATCTGCCGGCCGGCAGTTATTACTCCCAGGTGGAAACGGCCCGCGGCCTGCTAGGCGTCTACATCGAGGCGGACGGCGGCCCCAAGCCGTACCGGATCAAATACCGCAGTCCGAGTTTTGCCAACCTGAGCGCCCTGAACGACCTGGCCGCCGGGCATAAGCTCGCCGATCTGGTGCCGATTATCGCCACCCTGGATGTTTTGATTCCGGACATTGACAGGTGAAAGAAATGGAACCAATCATCGACACCAGCCGCTTTCCGGCCACCAACGCCATCGGCGATTTCATCCGGGCCATCCTCCCCGGCCCGGTGGCTGAACTGGCCAATATCGTGCTGGCCGTCCTCGCCATTCTGACCGTGGTCGGCTTGACGCCGGTGGCCCTTATCTGGATGGAGCGTAAGGTGGCGGCCCACTTCCAGGCCCGTCTCGGGCCGATGCGGGTCGGCTACCACGGCCTGCTGCAACCCCTGGCCGACGGCATCAAGCTGATCTTCAAGGAAGTGATGAAACCGGAGGGCGCCGACACCTTTGTTTTTTTTCTGGCGCCGATCCTGTCGGCCACGGCGTCCTTCATGGTGCTGACCGTCATTCCCTTTGACCACCATCTCCAGGTAACCGATCCGGCCGGGGGTGTGCTCTACGTCATCGCTGTTGCCGGCCTCGGCATCATGGGGGTCCTGCTGGCCGGTTGGTCGTCAAACAATAAATATTCGTTGCTCGGCGCCATGCGCTCCGGCGCCCAGATGATTTCCTATGAAATCTCTCTGGCCCTCCTGATGCTGCTCATCGTTCTTTTGAGCGGCACGGCCTCGCTCCGGGAGATCGTCTTTTCCCAAACCGGCACGGTGCTGGACTGGTGGATCTTTAAGTTTCCGTTCTTCGGCATTATCGCCTTCGTCCTTTTCCTGATCTCCTCCACCGCCGAACTGAACCGCGCTCCATTCGACATGGCCGAGGCGGAATCGGAACTGACCGGCGGCTTTACCACGGAATATTCCGGCATCACTTTTGCCATGTTCTTCCTGGCCGAGTTCGTCAACATGTTCATGGCAGCATCGCTCACCACCACCTTTTTTCTGGGGGGGTTCCTGGCGCCGCAGTTTGGTCTCGCCTCCCTGGACCGCATGCTGGATGCGATCCCAGGCTTTCTTTGGTTTTTCCTTAAGAGCTACAGCGTGATCTTCATCTACATGTGGTTTCGCTGGACTTTCCCGCGGCCGCGGGTGGACCAGCTTATGAATCTGGAATGGAAGGTGCTGGTGCCGGCCAACTTTCTTCTGCTGCTGATCGCCGGTCTCTTCGTGGTAATGGGTTGGGCATGAAAACACAGGCAAAGAACATTCAGGGCAGGGGATACCCCGTGGAACGGGGGGGATTTGTTCCCGACGGCCAGGTCCACTGGTCCCTGGCCGGTTATCTGACGCATCTTGTCAACGGATGTCTGTCGCTGGTCAAGGGAATGGGTCTCACCTTCGGGTATTTTTCCCATCCCGGCCGGATCATCACCCAGCAGTATCCGGAGAACCGGGAGACCCTCGTCATGTTCCCCCGTTTTCGGGGAAGGCTTGCCCTGGTGATGGATGAGGCCGGCGGCGCCCCCCTGTGCACGGCCTGCGGCATGTGTGAAAAAGCGTGCCCCAACGGCAGCATCTCGGTCCTTACCCGTCGCGACAGTGGCAACCGCAAGGTGCTTGGCCGCTATCTCTACAGATTTTCACAATGCACTCTGTGCAATTTGTGCGTCGAAAGCTGTGTCTTTGGCGCCATCCGCATGGCGCAGGACTTTGAACTGGCGGCCTACGACAGCAGCGACCTGCAATTGGTGCTGTACGGCAAGGAGGAATAATGGAAAACACCATCTTTTACGGGCTGGCCGGCGTGCTGATCCTGATGTCGCTCCTCACTGTCAGCGTCCAGAACCTGCTGCATGCCGCCATCTCCCTTATAGGTTCCTTTTTCGCTACGGCTGCGCTTTATATCCTTTTCCAAA